>JACCDQ011430793.1_pt1 | contig 41676 bp, 58 predicted proteins | sample 7446031 | NCBI WGS metagenome assembly JACCDQ01 (sample SAMN15323442, study PRJNA562643) | freshwater metagenome | isolation source: river surface water | place: USA:Blue River Watershed | collected 2017-08-17 | reverse complement strand
CTGGATGCCCTCACCTCAGTAGGTGGATACCTTTACGTGTCCGGTACTGCAAAGCTGGATGTCATCACCTCAGTAGGTGGATACCTAAGTGTGTCCGGTACTGCGAAGTTGGATAAAAACATTAAGAGTAATATGGAAGGACTCAGAAAAATTATTGCTATTGAAGTTGAGTTCAGCTTTATGCTTAATGGCTTTCTTTTTGCTGATGGAATACTCGGTAAAATACTTTCTACCAAAAGAATAGGGCAAAATATTGTTTTCAAGCTTGCCGTAAGAGGTGGGCAGAAAGAAATTTACTGCGTTAATAACGGTGATAGATTCGCTCATGGTGAGACTATTGAGCAAGCGATTAAAGACCTACGGTACAAGATTTCAGATAGGGATAAGTCTAAATTTAATTCTTGGAAAATGGATGACGTTAAGCCTATCGACGAGATGATTGAGGCATACATCACAATCACTGGAGCTTGCTCAACTGGTACTAAAATGTTTTGCGAGTCTATAGAGCTTAAGGAGTCGTACACACCAAGGGAAATTATCAAGATTACCGAAGGTAGATACGGGAATGAGGATTTTAAGAAGTTTTGGGAGGCAAAATGATCCCACAAGAACAGGCGAAGGAGGAAGTGTGAAGATTCAATTGTGGAAGTTGGGCGGCTCTCACTTTTTAAACTGGATAAGTTTTTATGGTCACCCATATTTAACCACTGTTACCAGGGAGTATTGGACGGGACATAGAAGAAGGCGAATATTTAGATTTGGAAACAAGACAGTATGGCTCAGGGTAAAGGACACAAAATGACCACACAAGACCAACGGGATATTGAGGCATTTGAAAAAAGATGGCGCGAAGTCGAAGGCGAATACGAATGTGAAGAACATTTTTGGGAGCACAAAATAGAGACAAAAGAAACATTCCTCGCTGGCATCAACTACGAACGCACCCGGAAGCAGGAAGGGGTGGTGAAGAGTTTTGAGGAGTGGTTTGATAGCACAGGATATTATCATGGCCCCGGCCTTGAGCTTCATAAAAATACTCAGAAGTCCGTATGGCTCGCTCGCCAGCCCGAGATTGAAGCGAAGGATGAGGAGATTAATAGGCTTAAAGATCAGAACGCAAGACTGCTAAAAGATGGAAAAGAAGAACTTTCCAGAAAAGATAAGAGAATAGCATTTTTAGAAGCTGAGTGTACTAGGCTCTATGATCCCACTAGAAAGTTCTGGAATGAATCATTAGAAACTCAGATCGACGCGAAGGATGCGATCATTGAGAAGCTAAAGGAGGCACTGGAGTATTATGCGGATACTGAAATCTACAATCGCCCAGACCGTGACTCTTGAAGAACTTCTTGGGAGTATAGAATGACCACACAAATTTAAACCAAAGGAGGCAATATGAAGTTACCGAAATACATTAAACAAAACCTTTTCGGCGGGAGTGATCAGTGAGTCAAGCGAGTGAAGAAGATTTTAAAGCGTGGTTCAAGGGAGCCAGACTTGAAGACAGGATTGAATTTTCTTGGAAGGATTGGGCTGAGTTTGCATGGCAAGCCGCCAAGTTATCCTGCGCCAAGGAACTAGCAGAGAAGGATAAAAGAATCGCAGCGCTTGAAGATGAGCTATCCAAGCAATACGAACTAGTTTCTAAAATCGGAATGGAGCTAAATACTCGCAAGAAAAGAACTAATAAAAGAAATGATAATTAGAAGGGGTTTAAAGTGATAGAGACTTGCTCATTGTGTGGTAGTGACTTCTTAACTGAAGCAGACCCCTACATAGTTAGACCTACTCCTCAAGGAAGAAAACTTATTTGTGGTTGCCAGATTAAAAATCTGCATCAAGCGGATTCTCTAGCAATAAAACTATCTTCCCGTGATGCTGTAATAAAGGACTTGGTTGAGGTTGTGAGATTTTATGCTGACCCACTAAGTTATAATTTAGCATCAAATGTACTTGGGCACGAACGGCCTTTAAATGATGCGAGTAGAGTTGAGCGGACTGACACAGATAGCGATATTAAATTTAGTGGAGTTGTAGGCGGCAAACGTGCCAGAGAAGTACTCGCAAAACATAAAGAATTAATTGAGAAAGTGAGAGGTGAGGGATGAGTGTCTACTGTCAAGACTGCGACAAGGAACTAAGTGAAGAGAGAGGAGAATATGCTCATGGCTGTCTTGATTGCCACGGAGCCATCCCCAGCGAAAAGCTATTTTGGTTACGTAAGGAACTCGCCAGCCTAAAGGAAGAACTTAAGGAAGCGAGGAAGGCTATAAAAACTGCATCAACGCAGCCCTATGTAGGAATGGTGTGGTTATCTGAGTTTCTCAAGAAATACCCGGAAAGGGAGGGGTGATATGACTTTAGTTTTGCGAATTGACAACCTGCCCCCTATGCCGAGAAATCGGAGTCATATGCTGACCATTTCTGGCAAAAGACCAATGCTCATCAAGACTCAATTATGCCGTGAGTTTGAGAAAGACCTAGAAAATAGATTAAAGATCTATTCCTTGGAGATGGAAAAGTTTAAAACTTCTTTCGACCCTAAATCCCACTACCTTAAAGCTGAGTACACAATCCATACCCCCATGGAAGAGTTATTCACTAAGGATGGCAGGGTGAGCTCCAGGTCGGTGGATCTGGATGCCCATAAATGCTTTCAGGACACTATTTTCAGATGTTTAGGTTTAGATGACAAATTAGTGAGGGATGTGAGATATTCATCCCCTGTATCACAAAATGGAAATTGGAATTATGACATTGCCGTTACAATCGTCCCTATCGACTCTCTCAAATTTTAACTTAGTCTACTGTGATACTGAGTACAATAACTCATCTGAGAAGATGATGAATGTACTTTGTATTTCAGCTATCAATAAGGGAATTACTGCGGATATTTGGACTCAGTATGGACAATACAATAAAGCGAGGGACTACTTCACTTCGTTGCCAGTCAATACCGTCATCGTATCCTTTGCAGCAGAGGCTGAGGCTTCTACCCTTATCTCTATGGGGATTGACCCCCTTAAGTTTAAGTGGATTGATTTACAGCTCGAAGCCAAGATGCTTTATAACCACAATGATGTTCTGGCCATTGGTAAACATATTCAGGAAGGTAGGGAGATTACAATTCGAACTACTTTCAACCAATGGGGGAAACCACTACCTAAGAAAGTCCCATCCAATCTTGCTTCAGTTCTTCTAAGGTTTCTCAATATCAGAATCAATACTGAGCATAAGGATAAGATGAGGGAGATCATTCTCTCTAAGGATGATAAGCTCATTCAAGCAAATGCCCTTCAGATTATGTCTTACTGTTCCTCCGATACCCGGTATCTGCCGCAACTATTGGAGAAAATCCTATTCTGGCAGAGAAAGTGTATTCCTCCCCAATACCTCAAAAATATAGTAGAGGAGATGTTCCTCCGGGGGGAGTATTCGGTTCGTACTGCTATGATGGTTCGTGAAGGTCTGCCTATCAATGTCGGATGGGCGCATAACCTGGCGACCAATGTTCCCGTGGCATTGGATGAGTGTATCAGAGATATCAACTCCCAGTTTGATTTCAAACCTTTCAGATTTGATAAGAAGAAAGCCTCCTATGTTATGGATACTAAGGTCATCAAATCTTGGATTCGAGAGCAAGGATTCAAGGAATGGGTTCCGACTGATAAAGGGGGTTTGTCTCTTTCATTGGAAGCTTGGGAAAAGTATTTCAATTACCGCCATGAGTTTCCAAGGTGGAATCTAGGTGCCCAAATGGTGAGATATTTGAAGCTCAAACAATCTCTTAGTAGTTTCAATATTACGGATGAGGATAAATCATTCTTCAATACTGTAGGAACTGATGGCAGAAGTCGCCCATATTTCAATCACTATGGAGCTCAGTCCTCAAGGTCACAACCAAAATCATCTGGGTTTCTTTTTCTTAAAGGGGCATGGACTCGAGTTCTTGCTCAACCCCCTGAGGGGTATGTAATTGGGGCGATTGACTACAGCTCTCAGGAGTTTTTAATTGGTGGGCTTCAAGCGAATGATAGGAAGATGATAGATGCCTATGCTTCAGGGGATGTTTACTTGGCATATGGGAAAGAGATCAATGTTATCCCTAAAGATGGAACTAAATCTTCTCATGGTAAGGAACGTGATGCTCAGAAACCTGTGATCTTGGGGTGGCAGTATTGGTCAACTGGCTACAGTCTTTCCTATGAGCTCACCAATCAGACTGGTAGAAAGTGGACACCAGAAGAAGCCCAGCCTCTACTAGATAGACTTGATAGGACCTATGCCAGATTTGCAGCTTTCCGAAATGAAACTGTGGATAGGTATCAGGTAGGAGGCTATCTCAGACTTCCGGACGGTTGGGCGATGTTTGGAAATAACCCTTCATTTAGATCGTCGGCCAACTTTATGACTCAGGGAATGGGTGCAGTTATCATGAGAAAAGCTGTAGCACTAGCACAGGATAGGGGACTCACAGTTATCCAAACGCTACACGATGCCCTGTATATCATGTCCAAGCAGGAAAATTTTGCCGATGACATGGATCTTCTTGGACAGTGTATGAGAGAAGCCTTTATTTTCTACTTTGAAAACAAACAGGATGCCAGTTTAATTCGAGTAGATATGAAAGCATGGGGCCCTGGGTTTGAGGACAAAGATTATGAAATCATTAGTAAAATGAAAAATAAAATTGCCGTGAGCAAATATCATATTGATAAACGCTCGTTGAAGGAATATTCTCAGTTCAGTAAATTCTTTCTCGGTAACCCGGGCATTGAACTACTTTAGCAAATTTAACCACGCTGGAATTGACCAGCATTACTAGGAGACAATATGTACAATTTTAAAAACCTGACTTCTAACACTAAGTTCCTTAGCTACAAAGAATGGCCTATTGGCGGCTATGTTGTAGGTACAGTTAAGATGTTCCGCCCTAACTATAAGAACCCTAAGCATCAAGATGTTATTGTCGATGTTATCGACACTAACCTCAAGACAGCCGCTTTCACCCTCAAGAAAAATGACCCGTTCACAATCAATGGGACTACATCTCTTGAGAAAGTTCTTGGAGCTGTAGAGGAAGGTGACATCATTAAAGTTACTTATGAGGGTAAGCAAGAAGTTAAGTCAGGTCAGTGGAAGGGCACAAAAGCTAATAAGCTTAAAGTGGAAGTTGCCGCTGCTCAGGACAGAGCTCAGTTCGAACAGTCTGAAGAATCAGACGATCTGGTATAAACTATGACAAAACCTACTGAATTGGTAGAAGGAAAGCCGGACTCACGGCTTTCCTATTCTTCCTACAAAGAATTACTCACTTGTGAGCAACGATTCTGGCATAGAAAAGTAAACAACACCCCGGTCGATCCTGACTATCAAGAGTCTGATTCCCTTGGTCTTGGTAAAGCTTACCATCAGGTTCTCGAAACCACCAAGCACAAGTCTTGGGATGAGAGTCTCTTGATGGCAGCTATGGGGGAACATAAGGTTGATTTGGATGACGCTGACCTTCTCAGAGTTATGCTCACTAAATACGTAGCTTTCAGGGCCAAGTCTGGAGTTAAGGTGGTTTATTGCGAACTTCCCATTATAACTCCAGTATTCCGGGGTTTCTTGGATTACATCGCAATTAAGGGTAATAAGTTTTATATTGGGGATTTGAAGACAGCGGCTAGGTTTGATGAAAACCTCATCCCCCGTCTTCCGATGGATCCTCAGTTGAATCTTTACGCCCACTTTGCAGATGACATCGAACTGGCACTACCGGAAGTTAAAGGACTTGAGTTTGGCGGTTGTCTATACACGCAGATCATTAAATCTAAGGCCACTACAGCTAGGGGGCTTGAGAGTGGAGTTAAGGTGTATGAAACCTTAGTCCCTGTTGAATCTATGAATCCAAGTGCCATTTGGTCTGGATTTGAGGATGGACATACTAGGTCTTTAGAGTTAAGAAATGGAGAAGTACCTAAGAAAAATTATTCCGCTTGTTTTAACTACTTCAGCCCTTGTCCTAACTTTTCTAAATGCCATGGCCATTTGTTCTCTGAAGGAAACAAAAAAGTAACAGTAACAACAATCGAAACACTTGAAAATATGGAGCTTCTCTAATGAAAACACTGAAACTATCAGCACTTGTGAACATTGGCCCTTACTCCCACATTACTGCGGAATATGAAGTAGAGGCTAGGGACTGCGAAACCGCACTTACAGAGATTGAAAAATGGAAACTTAAAGTTGCAGGAATACTCCACGGAGTTCCTTCCGCAGAGGTTCAACAGGAGCAATCTCAGCCAGTAGTTGAAGAGACTACTCCTCCGGTAGTTGAAGAAGTGAAAGAGGAAAAGCCTAAGAAAAAGCGTAAACCTCGCACTTCTAAGAAAGTAGAGGACAACGGTTTCAATGGTCAGGATATCCCGCCAGTAATTGAAGCCCCGAAAGCTATTCCTTATGACCGTTCAATCGAGTCACATAAGAACACCCTTTCAGCTTTCCTCGGGAATAACTTTCCTGGTTGGAAGTCGGCAAAGCCCAGAGAGGAAATCATTGCTTTCACAGCTTCACTTGAAGGTAAGCCATTCCTTAATGATGCCGGAGAAGTTATTGAATCTTTCCATGAAGTTCTAAAAGGTTTCTTCGGTGCTTAAGGTATTAGATTTATTTTCAGGTATCGGAGGAATATCTTTTGGACTACACAGAGCAGGGATGGAGACAACCCTGTTCTGTGAGAAAGATGAGTTCTGCCAAAATCAACTATTCCGCATCTACCCCACAATCCCTATCGTTAGTGATGTGACCAGATTGAATGGGTTTAACGTGAAGGCAGATATAATTTGTGGCGTTATTGATGGGCTATCCCCGGAACTATCTAAGTTAGAAGACAAGAAATTAAAGGCGTATGGCAACTCCGTCTGCCCAGAAATCCCCTACTTGATAGGTAAGCGTATCGTGGAGTTATCGGATGCTTAAGACCCAACTAATGCCCCATCAAGAGCAGACTAGAAAATTTACTCTTGATAAGAAATTCATCTTCGACTTGTCAGTACCCGGTACTGGCAAGTCCCTTTCAGCTCTATCGGCAATTGATGCGTCTAAAAAGAAAGCGGCCATCATCTGCCCTCCCCATCTCGTAAACACTTGGTTGTATGAGATCGAGAAGCATACGGATCTTAGGGGATGCCCCCACTATAAGAAGTTCACATCTGAGAAAGATATTTTCGTTATCTCCTATACCCGAGTATCGGAAGCAGAGGACATATTTAAGAATGTGCAGTTTGTAGTATGTGATGAAGCTCATTACTTAAAAAGTTTAGACTCTAAAAGAACTCAAGCTACCCACAATATGCTCTACAAGCATACTCCTGAATATCTTATCTTGATGACAGGGACTATCCTGAAAAATAGGGTCGATGAAATTTATAGCTCACTTGTCCTACTAGGTTTAGGGAAAAATGTTTATCCGAAAATTATTAACCACTACAACAGCTATTACCTATTCTGCTGTAAATTTACTAATGTCAAACATAACGGCTACGGTACTGTTTTTTCTGGCTCTAAAAATGTTGATGAGTTGAGAACTTTCATCAAGCCATTTGCCATTAGACATAAAGATGATATTTTGAACTTACCGGAATTAACCGAGACTTCGATTGTTGTCAGATACGATGATGACCCAGCTCTCCGTAAAGCTTTTGAGGAATTTAATGGATCGGTAGCTTCTGGCACTAATATCCAAGCTAAGGCCAAGTCTGCTGAGTTTAAAGCTCCGTTTACTGCTAACTATGTCTCATCTCTGATAGATCAGGATTGTGGGCCCATAGTTGTGTTCTCAGACCACCGTAAGTCCATAGCCATCATGGAACTCGAACTCTCAAAGAAAAGAGTTCGATCTATTACTGGTGAGACTTCGATGGACAAGAGGTCGGAGTACGTCAAGATGCTAAATACAGGTCAGCTTGATGTTCTTATTTGCAGTATCGGCTCTAGTAGTTCTGGAATTACACTTACAGGGGCGAATAAGCTGGTTTTTAATGACGTACCTTTTGTTCCTGGCGATTTGGAACAAGCTAAAAAACGTATTCATAGGGTATCTCAAACAAGGCCCTGTCAGATTGTCTATGTTGTCGGATCGAAGCCAGATGAGGATATTATCCATATGCTCAATGGAAAAACTAAAACTATTAACAAAGTTCTTGGAGGTATCTAATGAAAAGGGAAAAGCATTTCATGATCGACATTGAAACGACCGGGGTTAATCAGGAAACAGACGAAATTCTCGAGATCGGGATTGTGGAAATTGAAAATGTTTCCATGACAAACGGTGCTTACTGGTATCTTACAGGAAGGCAGTTTCATAAAGTTCTGCATAGTAATCGCCAGCCAGAATCGGAATTTGCGAAGAAACACATGACTGCACTGTATGAACTTTGCAACGACACTCCAGAATCAGAAAACTATGAAAAAGCGAGGCGGGAGATTTTTCAATTTATCCATCCTAACGACTGGAATGACGAGTTTAAGGAACACTCTGAGCCCAAATTATTCATGGGTTGGAACGCGTCGAACTTCGATATGCCGTTCATGTTCAACAAGGGCCTCCTGAGGCCATCCTATTACACGCAAGTAAATGGCAAAGAAACTCTTTGTGGAGATGTCCACTATAGAATCTATGAACAAACAGGGTCAGTTCAGCTTCTCTCCGATGTGACGGGTCTTGACCGCAAAACGATTGAGGTCTTGGCCATGGATTTGAACCCCACTAACATCAAACTCCCAGAAGGTAAAGAACATGATGCGCTCTATGACTGTTACAAGCAAATCATTATGCAAAATGGCTTAATCAAAATTGGGCGCATGAATATTCGGAGGTAATATGCAAAACAATGAATTAGAATCAAAAATGATGAGACAGGTTGGGATTAGTCTGGAAGCTTTGAATTGGTTTATCCTTTCTGGCTTTCTCAAATCTATCGTCGAGAACCCAGAAGCTGTGAAACTTTTGTTCAAAACTCAGGAAGATGTTCAGGTTATTGAGACTCTCCTATCTCGTATCAATAAACAATTTGCTCCAAATATTGATAAGCTCATTGAGACTTCGGAGGAGAGATTACATCTTGAGAATGTTTTACAGCTCCCTCCTGACAACGTGATCTCTTTGAAACCGAAGAATTTGATTGTTTGAGTTTAAATGCTTTAATGAGATCCATGTGCAAAGCTGTAATAAGCTGGCACATGATCTCATTTTCTGATTCAGTTAATTTCTGATTTATTCCCGAAATGTCTAGCATACCATGTGCGGCTTCATGAACCAGGGTTTCGTGCATCTCGCTGTTAGTCTGATCTTTTTGAACGTAGATGACTTTCTCAACTGAATCACATAGCCCTTGGACCTCTTCATTTCGATAGATAACCTTCTTCTGTATTTTTACTCTGAACTTCCTCCCCAATATGGCGATAGTCCGAGGAGGTTTCATACAATCTTCCTAATCCATCTTCCGTTTTTGTCTAATATCATCGGCAATAATTTAGGGTGTCCATCCAAGATTATCGTACACCCTAACATCGGGCGTTTTGTTTGAAGTTTGTTGTAGCTAAATGCCAGTGACTTATCATCGATCATACACCCTGTTATCACTGACCATATTGACCTAGCGGCTAGATTTACATATTTGATTTCAAATAGGCTGTGATGGTGGCCCTGAACTACATTCATTCCTTCAGCGAGCGCAAGAGCCAATCCATTGGACGATCTTCCATGATGAAAATAACACTTGTTCCCGTCAGAGAGTAGCAAGGTGAGATCGTGATGCCACCTCCATCCCCCAGGAGCTTGAAGTATCTCTCGATAGTCTCGGAACACACTTCTCGGCAATCCTCCATGTTTCCCACGACGATATACGAGTGATCCATGATTTGACTCCAATATGTCAGCTTTGGGGAATAATTCGTAAATTGGTTTCAAATGTTCTATGGCCTTCTCTAACTCAGAAGAAGGAGAAAAAGGGATATCTGGATCTTTGTCATGAAATGAGATGCAATGCCCATCAATTTCATCCCCCGTCAATACGACTTTATCTGGCTTAAGATGATCTTTGATTGCTTTGAGAAACGGGATTGTATCCTGATGATAGTAGGGCGCATGAAGATCCGAAATGACTAGAACTCGGCAATTTTTCCCCACTACAATCCTTTGTATTGGTCAGCTATATTCTACTACAACTTGGGGACTTTACCCCCGAGCTTTAATATTACATCTGCAAAAATCTTCATTAACCTAGTGTCACCGTTGGTCTTTGCCTGTAAATACTGCTGTTTCCAGTATTCAAGTTGCTCGTCCTTAGACCATCTCACTTTTGGATTCATTTCACCCAATCTATCGTATTCATTGACCAGAATAAATGTCCGCAGACAAATCCAATCAAAAATGGGATTGAAGGATACTGGTGAGATAGTCTAATGATATATGCTGAAATGGATTCCTTCTTACCTTCTTTAGCAATTATGAAAATATCAAATGCTGCAATTAAAACTACGATAGAAACAATAAATATTAAAGTTACCAATCGGCACCTTCCTGTAAAATTAGTGGATTGATTTTTTCCTGCTCCGCAAATGTGAACATATTAAGAGTGAATCTCACTGTGCTTTCACCTACATTGTTGTAGGTTATTTTTACCCTAATTCCTTGCTTTGGCTCTGTTGGGAATAGTAATATTCTGTCCCTCTCATTTGCCTTTACGTGCCAATTCTTTCCGAATTTCTTATATCTCTTCCATCCATAGACACCAGCATTATACTCAGTCTGTATGCTTACTGTGTCGCCAAAAGTTGATGATTCAGCTATAAAATCAACCCCACTAAACTTACAGTCAAATGGGAATGTTATGTAATGGGTAGACTCCCCAGCCGCTGCAGAAAATATTTCTGTACCCCAAAGTCTAGCATCTAACAGAGGAAATGAAGTATTAAACATCATGTGTCTTCTCTCCATGTTCCAGAGAATAGCATCTTAGAGTTTGACGAGGTTGTTCTAGCTACCAAAACAAGAACATCGGATGCGTTAGATAAATCGTCACCTAACTCAATGTCAGACTTTAGATCTTTAACGCCAGAATTTGATCCAACGGCAGCGTATCCTTCATCCATAATCGTACCACCGCTAAATGATGTGTAAGATGATAACGTCTCCGCTGTTGACCCACTACCAACAGCCGCCCAAGATCCGCCAACAATTGTTGGGTTAAATAAGACCTTAAAATAAACCGTGGCGTTGCCTGATGGTATGAACACCTGGTAATCAATCGGCTTGATATTCGCTCTGTATGAACTATTAACCCTTAATCCGAAAAATATTTGTTCTGTTGTGCTAACTGTTTGCTCTACCGCTCCAGTTGAACCACTCCTGACAGATCCTGCCAATGTATCACCATCATCTGTATAAACAGCGAGGCAAGTAATTTCCATCGTGGATGCTGATGACCCAGAAATCTGTTCGATCTCCATCCTTATTGGTAGGACTGCTGTTTGAGAATAAACAGTCGTTAAAATATTTGATGATTTTATTGTGTGAAAGTAGATTACCTTACCTTCATGATATATTCCGAATCTAACATCAGCAGTACCAAGCCAAGCATAATCAATTTGAAAGAAATGCTGCTTAGACCAATCTATTGTAACCCCGCTTACTCCAGTACCATCCAGTGGATCATCCCAACTATCTTCAGTTACCCATGAATCAACCACAGAACCAGTCGTGCTTGATCTTATCCCGACTCGTGCTGTTGTGCCATTTAGCTGAATTATGAAACCGTTGTTATCAGAAAACTGGCCAATGGTTTTATTAACTCCAGCCACTTTCCCTTGAAGGTTACCTGTAATAATTATGTACTGCGGAGATCCCTTAACGTATCTAAAGCGTCTTCTTGTTCTTCTTACTGCCTTACTCCCAACCGTTGTCGACACCGACATGACTCTGGCTACCTTGTTTGAGTCATGGGTTATGGTTGCGCCACTTGCGGTAGTGGAACTAAAGTAAATTGATTCTTCTAGGTCATACCTTTCAGACCTATTAAACAATGGCTTACTCTTAGCTGTCCTCAATAGACCAATAGGAGACAGTTGTGACGTAGGGTCATACGAAACGCTAACCCCCGTCACAACCTTCTTCTCACCTTGATCTAAAACAAGCAGACCCGTCACGATATTCCTTAGAGAACGATATGGTCATCAATATCTGTATTCACTTCCGTAGCAGCTACTGCGTATCCAAGAAATTGATGAAGTCCTGTAGTTCTTGGAGTTTCTGTCACTCCACCTACTGTATCAAGATAGATTCTTGCACCTACTGTAAGGCCTGAAAGATCGTCGTTTGGTCCTTCAAAGTAAACAGTAGCGTTAGCTGGTGATGTTGTAGAGGCTTTTACGAATCCGTGAGCCGGACGGTCGTTAGAAGCATCAGCAAGACGAGCAGTAGGTGTACCTGAAGCATCGTAGATGTTCACATAGTCCCCCGCTGCGAGGTTTTCTGATGTAGCGAGGATTTTAACATCTGGCCCTACACCAACAGGAAGAACTGAAACATCAATTTTACCCGTACTGTCTAATGCTACAATTTCCCCAGCATCGCCAGCACCAGCAGATACTACCGTTGCTTCCGTGTTTGTAAGTTCCCCTGAGACAAGTGCGATATATTTATTCGCCATTCTACCCTCCTATTGGTAAGAAATTGGTTTCACAATTTATATTACAGTAATACATCATAAACTAATAGCCCTCTCTGATTTGAAAAAGATGGCCCCCGTACCTAGAGAGTTCCCTACTTTTGATAAATACCCAGATACAGGAGGGGTGTCAGACAGTCCTCCACTTGTTGTCAGATATACTCCAGCATTTACAGGGAATGAGAAGAAAGGATCTTCCAACACACCAAAAAGAAGTATTTCTACATCATTACCCGTTGTGGCAGCCGTTAGTGAAATCCCAATAGCTGTAGCATCCTCAAATGTAGTATTCGAGGTTGCATATGACACATAATCGCTAGAATCAAATTTCAATACTTTAAGGGCAGATATATTGTGAGTGGCTTTTTTTGTTATGCTAAGTCTCTTTGCTTCTGGATCTCTCCACTCAGCATCATAGTCCGTACCACTAGCTTTAGTTAGAACTTGTCCTTCAGTACCCCCAGCTGGGATTCCTTCTGTGGATTCCGATTCGACACAGCTGACAACAACAGTTACCCCGTCATCCTCTACCGTTACGAGTATGGGGCTCTCTTCTATGAAGACTTGAGTACCCTGTTCATTAACTTCAACGTCAATTCCGCTGTTGTCGCTTAATTGAATAGAAATATCTTGGGACGGAACTTGGAGTACAATCTGTTCCGAATCTTCTATAGATACAAGGATTACGTCACCCTGTACCGTTACGCTCATTATCTAGTCACTTCAGGAGATACCTTGAGAGTTCCTCTAAGTATTCTCTTAGTTAATGCAGAGGCATCTGTCATCTCAACATCATACACAAAGTTAGTTGTTTTAGTTAAGGATAGGGGTTGGAATACTGTCTTAGCTATAACCCAATCTACCTTCCCTGGGCTTGTGATTTGATTATGTAATGTGAAGGAAAAACTATAGGCTGTAGAGTCCTGTACGGTCAATCTGGCCTGTCCAGCAAATGTGTATCCTGTAAGGTCGATAGGTACTCCAGAAGAGTCAAATATAGTTAGGGTCTTAACAAAGTCTGACCCCTCATCAACATAAAAATCAGTGTTAATTGGTTGTGCCATATCCTCTCCGTTACGGTTTATCTAATACCTGAAGTACCATTCCTTTGGCCTCAGCTTCAGTCCAAAAAATCTTATCATCAAACGCATAATACTCACACACTTGCTTCCATGTTGAGAAAATGTTCTTTCTCTCACGGTGGCAATACTGAAAACGACAGTAACAGGACTTATCGATCCTAAGTTTTCGCAGTTCTAGCGGCTTCGAGGATGGCTTCTCCGACCAAGCGCAACTGGAGTTGAAGCTCATCAAGACGAGCATGAGAAATCTCATCTGCTGGTTTTTGAAATTCGTCATACCAGTCCTTTTTAAGTTTGAGGATATTGTCCTCATATTTGTGTTTCTCCTCCATGGCAAGACCACCTACTTTAAGTAATTGTTCCAATACACCAAGGAGGAGATTCACCATAAATTACCTACGCTTTTTCGATCTCTTTAACTTTAGAGTGGATAGCTTGAATGAGGGCCACTACTTCAGCTACATCCAAATCCTTACCCTCATCAAGAACTTCCCCAAGATCAGAGAATGACTTAATGATAGCTGGAAGTTCTGGAAGAAGTGCCATTGCTGCTGGAAGATCTTCAATGCTGATCTTCTTATCAGCAGATACCTTCTTAGCTACAATAGCGAGTTTCTTGAGTGATTCTGCAAGTGCTTCGATTTTCTCTGTACCAAGTGACATATTCCCCTCCTATGGGTTAAGATTGCCAAATAATGAGATAAGTAGCCGCTACATCTGTTGCCAGTACCTGTACGATAGTTCCACCACCAGTTTTAATTGCGTTAAGCCTTGTGATGAGGTCTTCAGGTAAACCAAGAAATTTTTCAAATGTTTGTGTCATACTATTCCCCTAGCCATTTTCCTGTTTTATTGAGTTCATTTATTATCTTTGATTTCTGTAAGCTATTCAAGTCATCTCTCTTAGATGTATCGTCCGCAGCTTTAGCTCTTTCCTGTGGGTCTAAGAGTTTTCCATCGAACATTTTGTACTTAGACTGTTGGAATAATGTAGGGAATTGCATTGCAATCATGGCACCTACGGAACTAACTGCTGACGGGTCTTCATTAAGGGCCTGAGTAATTGTTTGGACCATCTCATCTGGCACGTTATTGACCATGAGTTTAGCAATAACAGCTTCTTTATTCTGAAGCAATCCCTCAGTAGTTCTTGGAAGTTTCATCTTAGCCACTTCCATTGGGTCAATAGACTGAGGCTTTCTTCCAAAAGGAAAAGCTGGCCTTACATTTTGGAATCTATACTGTGTTGGATGAGGAGCTTCCGAGCTATAGGGGATTTCAGTTTCCTTCATAGAAGGGTCAAGATATCTCGAACCCATGAATGGAGCTTCCTGCGTTACCATCCTCGCTCCCGTTACCATAGGACTCACAGCGGGGTTTTGCAATGCTTCAGATACGTTGGCAACACCTAGCCCAGCTTCTGGACTTCCGAGTGTTTCATTCGCAATCTTATTGAACCAACCACCCCAACCAGCAGTAGTCCTTGCGGCATCTTCAGTAGCGATGGCTTTAGTTAAGTCCGCCTTAGCTGTTAGCATTTTGTGTTGTAAATCATTATATTCAGCATATTTAGCATTTGGGATAATCTGTCTCAGCTTTTTATTAATAGCAGAATACATATCATTATAAATTTGGGCTGCATCCGGGGTTTTTTGAATCAATGGGTTCTTCCCATAGTTGCTAACATCATCAGACAGACGCAATTTTGCGTTTTCGATCATTTCGATAGTTGGGACTTCCATTCCTCGGTCTTCCATCTCGAGAGCAATGTCCTCGATAATCTTATCCTTAATGGACATAGCGTCAGAAAGCCTTTCTGATCTCCCTGTTCCCTTTTTGGAATATCTCTCGGCCACTCTCATTAAAGAGTCTTCAACTTCAGCTAAGTCGACAGGATCGTGCATATGCTGTAACAGCATCTTGGTCTTTTCTTTTTGGATCTTATTTGTCGCTGAATTTAGACGATCAAATAGCTTTTCCCTAACTGGCTTTTCCAGATTTTCTAAGCTCTTTCCTACGGGTATGAACTTGCCAGCTTTAACATCAAAATCTACTTTTGTGTTACTGAATAGCCCCATATCCTTTAATTTCTTTGCTACTTGTTCTCTTTCCTTTGTTCCAATTTCTTTGAACTCAGAACTTCTAGCTCCAAGTACATTGGCCCGGATTTTATTTGGGTTCCCGGTTGTCAGTTTCTTCAACCCTCCGGAGATAAGGCTCCCTGCCGCTCCCATCGCACCACCTATTCCGGCGTTTACTGCTCCTTCGGTGCTTAGTTTATCCTCAGATGTCCCCCAACCCTCAAGGGCAGCCCGGGATACTGTTCCTCCCGCTCCGCTTAACTTTCCAACCCCTACCCCAGGAACAAAGGAGGCTGCAACTCCAGTCCCCAATTCTCCCGACATGGTGGCAATAGGGCTTCTTTGTCTGGCCCTTGCGATGTCATTGCGGATAGCTGTGACATCTTGTTCATACAATTTTTCATATGGATCAGTTTCCCCCAGAGCTTTCCTAACTCCAGCAGAAATTCCAGCTGCCATCTCATCTGACCAAGTTGTAATCCCCTGTGGAAGAGTGGTGAGTATATCCTGCACAGTCTCATCAGATCGGGCCAAGTCTTCTTTAGTTATCCCGATATCTTCTCTATAGGACTTTAACCCGGGTTTTTTTGCTTCAGTGGAAGGGAGCTCATCAATTATCGTATCTCTCCAAGATGGAGCAGAAGATTTTTCCTCTTTTCGGATAGTGTCTCTCCAGCCCATTATTCCCATCCCTCGTTTATCGCTTCTTCGAGCTCTTTCTTATTCATGACTGTAGCCATTTTCCCATCTTTCCTTACGGTAATGGGGAACCCAGAATTTTCAGGCTTACTTGGCTTACTCATTCCCGGAGTATATGCCCCCATTTTATTGACTACCGACCCTTTTATTCCACCGTATTCTTTTACATATGTCTTATCCAGCCTACCTATAGACTCAGACAATTTTCTTTTAGCATCTTTCGCTAGGATAGAGGCTACTTCTCTTAATTCTGCAATGTCTATATCGGTAAGTGGTACTCCGGTATTCTGTAGATTCGTAAACCTTTTAATTTTAGCCTTGAGGGATGGCGACCCTCCTACCATCTCAACGTCTTGGTCTGATAGTCTTCCCGCACCCTCAGCCATCTTAGCAAGTTCTTTACGGGCAAAGTTGGCTGCTGAAGCATTTTTGAAGTCATTAGCTTGAGTTAAGAGTTTCTCAACTCCGCTGACAGATGACAATGTAGCTGCTGGTTTTTTATATGCATCAGTTGTGATGAACTTATCTGTCAACTGTGTGAGATCTTTCTCTTGTTTTGGATTGAGTTTCCCTTTTTGCTGGCCAATAGGGGCCATACCTTCAGAAGTTGCCCTTGAAATAAGTCCAGTCTCAGGATCAAGTCTCGGGGTATAGTCTGCGGCTATTTTTTTATTCTTCAGTGATATGTCCGATCGTCTAGTCCACTCCTCTGGAATGACAGAATACCCAGCCCGAATTTTTTCAGAATCTAAAGGACGACCGCTGGGGGAATAGTATTTTCCAGTATTCTTATCGAAATTGGCTTTGATGACTTCTTGTGTATCCGGATCTACTATATTCACAGACTGGAAGCTCTTATCCCCTGCTTTAGACTTCGCAGAAGCGATTGCCCTAGATTTTTCAATATCTAGGAGAAAATTTTCGAGCTTGCGATTACGGTCTTTGTTATCTTTGACAGTATCGAGATAATACTTAGAAGCTCCAGGAAGTGCGGCTCCATATCCTCCTGTCATAGCATCAATGCCGACAGGAATAAGACCTAAAAGTAGGTCTGTCCAATCTGTCTTTTCTCCTTCCCTTGCTACCTGATCTCTAATTGCTTTTAGGTCAATATTGCCTGTAGGAGATACTCGGGCTGGGAGGCTTTTACTTGTGGGCACTTCAGCGGGGGCCATACCTCGTATGAGTCCCTGCTTAATTGAAGCTAAATCTTCCGGCATTACTTTTTTGCTGGATTCTGCAACAGCTTGGAGCTCAGGCTTAACTGGTTGAGCCACTGTTTTTACTTCATACGGATTTTGAATTACTTTAGATTTAATGGGAGCTACGTCCCTTTTTCTATTGAGGACTTTAGCATTTTCAGCTTCAAAAGCCGCTGCTTCTTCAGGGGATAGTTCTTTATATGGGTCAGGGAATGGGCCTTTCCACTCAACTGGAGCAGCATTGACCATACGCTCATTAAAGAAATCTTCAAGCTTTGCCATGATTACTTCTTCTTTTTAAGTTTACCGATAGCTTTCAAATAACGCTCTTTCTCAGCTCCAGATTCCTTCCACATACCTTTCTTATCTTTTTCAACCTTAAAGTGTTCACCTTCAGAAGATGTAGCGTTTACTTCAGATGGCTTCTTCTTTGAACCCTTGAGCATAAGATCAATAGACATAAGATCTTCGGACTTCGGTTTCATCGCTGACGGTACTTCAGATGGCTTAACTTTTTTGGTCATTTCCATATCGCCAGATTCAACCTCCATCGTCTTCTCCATAGGTTTATATTCAATTTCCTCTACCCCTTTCCACGGAGTAGGGGGAACCTTCTTCACCCCTTGAAGCTTTTTCTTATCTTTCTTGATAGCAGCGGAAGGAAACATATTTTTCTCCTAAGAGTTTAATTTTACCGATTATTGCACAAAAAGGAACCCCGACATTGAAAAGGATAGATCCAACTATATTTTTTTCTCCGGCAATGTGTTTGGCCCATCTAATTGCAAATGGAGCCACTACTTTTGTCACAATTTTAGAGTGTTTCATAACCCAAGCTGTCGGCTTTCCAAAAATATGATAGCCTACGATAACTTCTTTATGTTCTCGCTCTAACATTTGACCGTAGGCTGAATCCATAGCATATAGTTCTGATGATAAAAGACCCTGGCGATGAAGTTCCGTACAGATAACTGAGTTCGTCCAAGAAGATGCTTGTGGCAAATCTGGCATCTGAGTCCCTTCAGCTTTCCCGCCTTGCATGAGTCCTACTGTCCCTGAGAGAGTGTTGGAAGCAAGTGATCTTTCATCAGCGATTGATTGTCTCTGTTGCCCATAAAGGGATGCGGCAATGTCAGCATCTTGAGCTCGTCCTATATTAGATACAGCTCCAGCGGCAGCCCCGCCCTTAACACCAGATGCTGCTAAATTCCTTTGAGCAGATGCCATTGCACCCGCTTTCTGTCCTCGGATTGCTTCAGAGATAGGATCAGATTGCTCTGATCTTGCTTTAAGTTTTTCCCGAATCCCTGATATATCTTTCCCTATTTGCCCAACGTCTTGACCATATAGCGTCTTAGCTAATTGAAGCCCTTCGAGAGCTTTTTGTCTCTCTTCCAAAGACCCAGAAACTGAAAACCCAGAAGAATTGCCGCTAGCATAATCGTCATACTGTGATTGTAACTTTGCCGTTTCATTCTTGGCCCTTGCTTCATCTCTGGCTCTTCTTTTCGGTTCATTCCTATCGTAATTAGTTTCACCACTCCAAAAATCGCCCATCATTCCCTCGCTATCAAAAGCCAAAGACTAACTGCCTCGGCTCCGTTGTTCTTCAAAGTTATAAACTTATCGTTCCAGCCCGAGGGGATGTCAGAAATAACACCGTTACCTTCTTGTCTTAATATTATACGCCATTTGGGTACAACGCCAAGAAAATGTGTTATCTTCAACTCACTCGATGCAGGAATATCGACCGAAGTTACAAGCCCATTGAAATTGGACTGGAACGATAAAGATTTTAATACGAAATTTAGCAATCTTACCACATCATTATGTGCATCTATGGCATCTTCAAGACTTGCTCCTGATGGGAGTTCTTTCAAATCTTGAGCCGCTCTGTTTACCCTAAGTCCCATTATCTTTTCATACCCTGTTGGATTGGATTGAATTCTACTTCTAAGGATTCTATTCTAAAATAACAATCAGCCGCTGCAAGTTCAATGCCACAACTCACTGAGAGAACTTTATCTGAATTTAATCTCTTCTTATTACTATAAGTTGTTGCACTTATCGGGAAAAATTGGGCATCTGTTATTCTTGTAGAATAATCCCAATCCTTGAAATGGACAACCTTAATACTCGCAGTAGTACCGTTAGCTGTGATGTAGCCAAAGATTTTGAGCTGAAGTAACTCTTTTTCAAGAGAAGGTTCCCCGGCTGTCAGCCATGTGCTGAAAAGCTGGCAAGGATATGTTGCAGGGTATGTGAGATCTAAATCGGGGTCTTCCTGAAGGATTTTTGCCCCCAATGTAGCCGCTGTTGGGTCGTATTGCCCTACCAAAAGCTCCCCGAACATAAACCCAATAGCCGTTGCATTTTTTCCGCTAGTTGCAAACCCTTCCCACTCGTAGAACTCTCCCGATTTAGTATGAAGTACCAAGCAAGGATTAGACTCAAACTCCGGGCCTTTTTGCATAAAGACCAATAATTCTCGGTAGCTATCATATGCTATTGAGAGCCCTATATCCGCATTTGTATCGTCATCTACATTATTCCCTATAAGGGAGAATACTACGTCCTCATTGATACCCGCTGAGTTATATCGGCTGAAGTTCTTAGGTATTTTTTGCCCCAGATTGACACACCTACCGCCCCCCATTACCTGATAGATACCTATAGCAGTAATGAGTATGGCAGAATCTTTAACATTTATAGTGCCATTGTTCGTCCATGCCCCGATTTCAACTTCTGGAATCTCCTGTACCCGATAGTTACCAGTGGAAATTGTCCCTGTTATGAAGTAGTTCTTACGCTCCCTAGAAACCAAGATGAAGTCTTGAGTCCCACAAACGGACATATTCTGCCCGAATTCCGTGTCTCCAATCCGCATAAAACTTGAAGTGTTTAATTGCTCAAATGATCCGCCCAATGTCGGATCAGAGTACCATATAAGGTCGTCTGCCCACATGAGTAGTTGATCTTGATATTGAGTGAGCCCCCTCAGTGGAGTATCCCCATACGGATAGATGGCGTTGGGGGATAATTTTCTTGTCTGGGTGTCGTACCAATCCCCAAGATTAGAAGATATCGTGAAGGCAAAATAGCTGCCCAAATTAGATGTAGTAGGAGCTGTGACATCTACGTTGAAAGTGTACGAGGTAGACGACTCAGGGAAAGATGGTCCCGACCCCCTGAAAACGTAGTTCCCATTGGCGGAGGTTGAAGTCCACACTGTAAAAAAGTTTCTACTCCCATAAGTAATCAGAGCGGCTAGTGCTGCTGTCCCTGCTGTCCCCGATTTCCATTCTCGGTTTACTGTTAAGTATTTTGCGTCACTTGCATCTAAGACAACTTGAGGGGCTGAACCATTTATGGCCTTTACTTTTAAAGCAATGGCCATCGAATCCTCAGTCAGACCAGAATCCGCAGACGAAGTGTAATAATACCTAACAATTACATAAGTCCCTATCTGAGTATCGTTAAGAATATTTGTATTTGTAGTCGTAATAGAATATTCCCCAGAACTATACGAGGCTGTGCCTACAAAATAGGGGGATCCTGTATTATTCTGAGGAGTAATAACTGCATTAGGTAATACATTTGTATTGGGGATAATATTGGTCGCCCCACCATCGCTTCTAACCGCAATCACAGTTTCAGCATTTGGAATAGGGAACTGAACATATTCACTAGTTGGCTCGTTATTATCAAAATCAATACAATGCTGTATTACCCTGACGTACTTAGTCCCCGCAGAGTTGTATGAGGAACAACTCAAAATAGGTTGCTGGCAACCACAAGCTGATACTTCAACCCCATCATACTTAAATAATCTTCCATAATATGGATTTAGGAAATACACCGTATTGTTCTTTCGAAAGGACATAATACTGCGACTTAAATCGTAGTCCTGCCCTTCCAATGCAGAATCCCCTAAACTAAAAGAATGGTTTGGGACAAATGTATTGTCCTTATATAGCTGAAGGGCGGTGAGCCCTGATGAATCCTTATCTTCAGATACCACGGCCAATCTACTATCACCATATTGGGTAATGTAGTTGATATACCTAAAATTCGAAGACTGTCCGGCAATTTCAGCTACCTCAGAACGAGGAATGATATCACCGTCTGGAGTAGGGAGTACGTTTCTCGCAACTCGGAACCTCCCATTGCTTTGGTCTGTTTTGGGGAGGGAATTCTCCATCCCTCCAAGTTTTAAAAGCTTTCCAGTTGCCACTTAGAACCTCAAAAATTCAGTGTCAGTAATAGGGATACTATCCTCATCCTTCTTATTTTTCGAGAAAATAGCAATAACTTCCGCTTTTTGCTGTTCAGTGAAGTACATCTGCTTGTTTGCATCCTCGTAATTATTCCGAGTGTATATCCTCTGGCGAACATAATCTAATAGATAGCTTTCACAAGAATCTGGCAACTCTGATCTATTACAAGCATCAGCTCCCGATACAACGTATTGAGTGCTGTTTACCCCTGTTGTAGTCGTAGTGGTAAGAGTTGCACCCGAGGTATTCGTATAATAAATCCCAGCTACAACTTGGTCGCCATAAACATCAACCGTGGAAACCGCATCCGACATCGTGTAAAGATCAGTCGGAGTCGTTGCCATAGTTATAGATACCCCTGAAGATACCGATAAGACTTTAGCTTGACGCACATCGAGAGATTTGAGTTTTTTGAAGTATGTAATCCTTAAAGAATTTAATTGCTGAACTGAATTCAATCCGGATATCAAAATTTGACCGTTACGGATAATGTATCCGAACATATAAGAGAATTCGGCTTCTGAGATTGGTTTGATTCGAGTGTAGCCATTATTATTGGCCGTATCTCCCCCGAATCTACCTTCAACCAGGGATATTGAATTTATTGAATAACAATCGCTAGGGATATCGAATATACCAGATGAATTTCCTGATTGTTCGTCCTGTGCCTTAAAGAGGTCAGCATATGGGTTATTCTTAAAGATCAAAGTTTCAATATATCTTTGCCCGGCATTGAAATAGCTCACTAACTCTGGGGTGGTGATGCCATTAGTATCTTTATTATCAGTAGAATTTCGAACCTCGGTAATGAGGTACTCTAGTCTTCTCATGCCTTAAGCCCCTGTCCAATTTGCGCCATTCTAGATATTACTTGCTGTCTTGCTTGATATTTCTGAAGTTCAGCATTATATCGATTCATCTGTCTTCCATTTTTCGCCTGGTTTACCATCGAGATGGCCTGTAACCCAAGACCAGCCCCCGTTAAATAAGGATTAGCGGTTGCCATACCGGCAGTAGTTAATCCCCCCGAGATTGCTTTCTCTTGATTTTGTGTTTCTGAGAGTTTCTGTTTCTGCGCATCGGCTGCCTGTTTTGCAGCATCGGCTGAACCTGTAGGAGCTACTTGTATTTGAGAATCCACTGGCTCTTCTTGCAGTTTGCTCATGCTCTTCAGCTTCTCAACGTAATTTGACTGGGCTATGGGGTCAGAGTATGGATTACTTAAAGATTTTGGGCCAGATGGTTCATAAGAAGCTAGACTCTCATTTAAGTCAACATACTGCCTTTTTTCAGGGTCCCATATAATCGCCATATCAATCTTCCTTTTTATCTAAAGCTCTATCCAATTTTACCTCAAGTCTATCGAATCTTTCAGTAATATATTGAATATCTACCGATCTAACTTCCATTACTTCCTTCTTAAGTTCCTGACCCTCTGCCTTAACTATTAAAAGGATGGCCCCATAAGCTGCCCATCCAAGAGAGACAAAAAATATGCAGACCGTGACAATCGCTTTAATCGCTGGCGGTAAAATTTGCCACAGTATTTTCATCTGCAATCCTTCCACTCATTAAGTTCAAGCTTAAGTGCTGCGATGGTTGAGCCCTTAAAACTGAAGTCTTTGCACTTGGATTTCTTGGCCTCTTCTGCGTCTTTAGCGTTCTTGTCTGCTAGTTCTTTTGCAAAAGCTTTATCTGAGTTATACACAAGTTCACCGTTGATAAAATCGTGAGTCCAAGGATCAATATCCTCAACGCAATGACATTTCTCCGATGGTTTAGATTCGCATTTCTCATAGTGTCCTGACACGGGAGGGTTGAGAAATGTTTGAACGTAGCTTTCTGGTATTCCGAGTCTGCAAGCCAGTGCAGGGAAGCTTACGAATAAGAATATAAAAATAATGTTTTTCATGGTGCCGCCGCGATACATTGCACGACTACCCATCCATCACGTTGTGTGCCAGATGGTGACGCGCTGTTTATGTTTATTTGATAAGCTCCACCGGATGTTGTCTGGACAGTCTGATCCCCCGAGTCCCAGACAGGAGTGCAGTCGTCCACTGTATTTCCTGTTACGTTGTAGGCTAAACAAAAGCATGAGATAGCCGTTGAGTTTGCCCATGTTCCTGTTGACCATGCGGCGTTTGTGTAAAGACCAGTAGAAGAAAAAGCAGGAGGAGAGAATGTTCCGCATGAGTCATACATCTCAACACAAGTTCCTGATGCGCATTGAGTAGGTGAAGACAGAGTGGCAGATGTTCCACCAAAGATTCCTATGCAAATTTTTGGGGAAGTTATCCCCGTTGCTAGGACTTGAGTTGTACCTGTCCCCTGTGCAGCACTTGTCCAAGTTGTTCCGTTACTGATAAGAGCGTTTCCACTGGTGCTAGGGGCTACAAATTGGACCGCTGAAGTACCATTCCCTAAAATCACGTTATTCGATGTAAGCGTTGTTACCCCCGTTCCACCGCTCGCCACTCCTACTGTTCCAAAGGTCGCAGATGTACCGGAATGGGTGAATGTGACGTTAGGAAAAAGAAATTTAAAAGTGGTTACATCCGTGGAGTCACCGTTACCTTTTGTTGTGGTTGGTGGAAGCCCGGATAGTGCTTGTTCCGCAAAGAATAAAGCTATAAATACATATAAGGCCTTCATTTAAGCTCCAAAGTGGGCGTTTATTGTTTGATTAGACCCTGATTCCGCTATGTAAGAAACATCTGCAGCAAAAGGGAATACTTCAGATCTTCCTGGCTCAAATACGTACCCAGATGAGGTTGTAGCTGTGCCAGATAGTCTCACTCTTAGATTTACTGTGTTCGAGGACGGTGCCTGAATGACAACGGACTTAGCTCCTGCTGGTGCAGTAAATGTTTCTGCTGCAGTAGTGACTGTTGTGTCTTCTTGAAATGTTACCGCCAAAGCTGCTTGAGTAACAGACAAAGCAGATTGATCGGAGGCGATCACGACAGCGAAAGAGTTTGCCATCGATTTCTGACCCAAAGAAGCTGGAATAAGTGCGATGAGAGAGGTTAATCTCTGAGCAATCCTCTGAAGTCTTCCGTTAAGCCCTGAAGATGCTGTGTCTGAAGCTGGCGCAGTTTCAGTCAATGCTCCGATAAGTGCCTCTTGCTCTGTTGAAAGAACAGCAGCAAGTGACGCAGAAGAGGCTTTTTGTCCAAGAGATGCTGGAAGCTTTGCCGACATTGCCGCAAGAGTTGTCTCTGTTGCGAAGTCTTTTGCGTTTAAAGTTGTAAGCTTCCCATCAATGGATGAAAGAGAAGTGTTGCCCGTATCCTGTTTTGCAGAAGTGGCAAAATCCTTAGCGTTTAGCGTTGTAAACTTACTGTCAATAGAGGATAGAGATGAGTTTCCAGTGTCTTGCTTTGCCTCTGTTGCCGCTCCAGTTGGAAGAGGAAGAGATGCTACTGATACGGGTTGAGTTACTCCAGAGCCATCAACCGGGACTCTCCCACTTACCAGAGTGGCAGTTTTGCCATTTATTGCGGTCAAGATTGAGTTTGAGTCCGTGATATTGTCATCAATGGCATTTAACCATGTGATTTGATCGTCTTGTTTTGCTTCCGTTGCCAGTCCCGCAGGGTCGATTGTTACGATCTCAGAACCATCAGAAGAGGCAACCTTAGTCACCCAGCCAAAAGTCTTGAATTGATCGGCAATCGCTGGTTTAGTTGTAGATATAGGGAGAACTCTGATGGTATCTCCACCAGAAACTGAAATAATTTCAAATTCAAAATTAGGGAGAGGAGAAGTAGAGATAAACCGAATTACGTCCCCAGCCTCTGCTGTTGTGGCAGTACATTCAATATCCCAATATTGAACTAGACCGTTTGCTCCCAAAATATCAGTTATGGAGACAACGGCTTGAGCTGCATCTTTTTCAAATAGAGAGCGTGTTCCTGTGAACTTAGCATATGAGCTAGAACCCATATGGTGAACGGTTTCGAATTGAGCTGTTCCTAATTTTTTCTGGTTGCTCCAACCATTATCTGTAGGCATAATCTCCTCCTCCTTAAGGGGAATCTAAGTATCAAGGGGAGCCGGAGCTCCCCTATTGGAAATTAGAAGTAGTAGCTAAGTTGTGAAGCAAATTGCCACTGGATATTGAAATCGGCATCCAGAGCAGCTCCAGAAGTAGAATCATCAAATTGCACTGTGATTGAACTAACAGTTGTTGCAGTTACACGACCATTAGCCTTATCGGTAAGTGGAACAAGTCCAGTTACAAAAGGGGCAATTTTTGCCGCTTCCTTGAACGTGATTGTGTAGGATCCTGCACCGTTATCGGTGATTGAATCAATAAATGCAGCGTCAGGGCCAGAAGCTGCTGGAGTTCCGGCTGTGCCGTTTACAGAAATTTGCATCTGTACGAGTCCGACTTGACGACATTTAAGAGAGCGAAGAAGTGAGTAAATCATATCTTTCCTTGTGTTAGCCTCAGAGGCGAAAGCATTATTGCTTCTACACTTATGGTACTCATTTAATACTTAATTGCAACAAATACTCAACATCTCATCCATAAGATGTTGAGGAGGTGAAGGACACACATAGGTGGGAATTTGGGAACCTCAATTATAGGTTGCGATTAAATAATATAAACTGCAAGGTTTTTGTCATTTAATTGGTACAAATAAAAAAGCCACCCCGAAGGGTGGCTAAATCTGTCAAGATTACTTAGCGAGGTTGTGGAGAACACCGTGAGCTGTTGGAGTGATGAAGTTCTCGAGATATCCGCCGTAACGGGCCTCAAGAATATCCTCATCTGCAGTACGGAGGAACACAGTTTTGTCATCTTGGAACCACTCAACTCCGCCTGGACGGCAGTAACGAGTGATGTGTTTATCGTTAAGGAAGAAGATCTTATCTTCTGGACAGAAACGATCAACAAAGATACCAACTGCACCTGAAGTACCCATGTACTCGATACCAGAGAAGCCGAGATGACCCTTAACATTTTTGTTAGGAAGGTTATAACGCTTCTGATCTTCGAGCTGGGCAAGGATCTTACGGTACTGGTTGTAATTACAGATAATCATATTCGGAGACTCACCGAAAGATTGCTCAACCTTGAGCATAACTTCGTTAAGCATATCGACTACGATACCCGCAGCACCAGCGTCAATCTGAGTTGCTTGCCATCTGCGCTGAACTGTAATCCCGTAAAGTGATCCAGAAGTTGCCATGAGCGCACCAGAAAGACCTTGAGCTTCCTGAAGGTAAGAACGCTGGGGGACAAGTCCTGAAGTTGTAGGGAAAGCCGCAGGGCCAGCTACGAGAGCTGCGAGAACTGCTGAAGTACCTACGAGGTAGATTTCACGAGTAGCAGGGATAACTTGAGAAATAGTGAGGAGGTTGGTAACTGCTGTACCGCCTTCAGCCGATCCACCAAGGTTATCGCCAGCGTTCATACCAGAAACAACCTGAACAATAGACTTCTCTTCGAAGTTAGCTACGTTCCAGTCAGAAGCACGAAGAGTAACAATGTATGGAGATACTGTAGAACCAGCACCTGTTACGTTTGTTGCACCGTCACCACGACCAAGAACACCTGAACCGTCACCGAAGTTTACTCGGCTCATGTTGCGCATGAAGTCTTCAACTGTCTTCTTAATCGGGAATCCGAGGTAAGTCTGGAAAGCACCTTTAGAAGAAGAAGCAGCTTTAAGACCCTCACGGTCAACGAATACGCGGCCGTAGTGCTTCTTAGCTGTGATTACTGCCTGTTCAACCAGAGAAGGATTACCTTGTGGGAGAAGAGCAGCACCATAGCCACCAGCAAAAGAGAGTTGGGTTTCTACGTTCATCTGCTTACCGACGAAAGAGTTATCTTTCTTCATACGGCCTTCAAGGACGTTAGCGGAGTTATACATATTAGTAGAACGGTTCTTAAAGAGCGTGAGGAACAGGCCTGTTTGTTCCGAAATGCTATATTCAGCCATGATACAATCCTTTGTTTAAATTCGTTTAGAAGTCATCGAAAGATTCCCAACCTTGAGAGCTTTCTTCGATCTTCTTCGAAGGCTTTTTTGCCTTCTGTTTTTCGTAAACCTTGGTATTTAGCTCTTTAACGTCTTCCTCTACTGAGAAATTACGCTTCAAGACCTCGGAGATTGCTTCCTTATCAGCCTTCCCATCCCTGAGATTTCTGGCAAGTGAAGATACCACATCTCCATACTTCCCTTCGTCGATATTGTCCTCATAAGGTGCGACTAGCTCTTTTACAGTTGCAATGTGTGGCCTCAAGCTTGCATAGTCCACTACACTTTCTTCTGTGATGCTTTCAACATCAAGCCCCGCATCCCGATAGATAGACTCTAACTCTTCGGAAGCGTCTACGAACTCATCTTCAGAGACATTATAAGCTTGGCGAAGCTTTGCGACTTTTTCGAGCGTCTGATTAAAGGCTGCCTCTTCAGTCATCTTAGCTTGACGCTGCTTCTGTACTTTTCCGTGAAGCTCGTCTTTTTTCTGATGGAAATAAAGCTCTCGCTCCGTTTCCGTCATATCAAGTAATTTCCCCAATTCTTCCAAATTGGATTCCATCACTCTTCTGTATGTAGTATAGGGGTCTTCTCCGGTCATTTCAACCAAATAAAGCATAGCATCCATAGGATTTGCGTTTGGATCCTTAATAGGACCCAATGCCTTATTAACATGGTCAATTAATCTCTGCTTTTGATCCTGGATTTGACCCTTTTCAAACTCCAGAGCTTTTTTCTCTTTCCCAATCTCAGTAAACTTCTTATCCCAAGCCGTTTTTCCAGAATAATTGTTAATGAGCTCCTGAATCGCAACGTCCTCCTGCTTCCCGTCAATTTTTACCTTGAAGGTCGCATCCGAGTCCACATTGAATAACTCATCCCCCATCCGAAGACGGAGCTTTGACTTGGGTTTATCCGCCACTTTCTCGCCTTTTTTATCTTGGCGGGATTGACTTTCCTCAATTTCTTCCTCTTCATCCGATTCCTCTTCGGTTTCCTCAGATTCCTCTTCAGACTCGTCCTCTTCCTCTTTTTTCTGCTTTTTATCGCCCTTAATGACCTTTCCTTCGGAATCTGCCTCAGAATCTGGTAGAACTTTGAGGTCATCCTTTACGGTTTCCTTCTTTTCAATTTTTTCTTCAGACTCCTCTTCCCCCATGTCTTCAAAAGATTCGAAATCTTCTGGTGAAGTGCTTAGGTCTTCGAATGTCTCGAAGGTTTCCGCTGCTCCTTGTGTCTCTGCTAACATTAAATAGCTCCTTGTTTCATTTGCTGGTCAACTTGCTTCATAGTGTTCTCCATTTTCATGGGCTCTGAAGTGTTGCCAGGGTTAGTGGGTTGGCTCATAGCTGGGTTCATCGGTGCTGCCATCGGTGGAGGCGTGAACACCATAGGGAATTTCTCAAACCCCTGAAGATCCATTGCGAACTTAGGGTTACGGACTGACTTCTCATAGCAAAGCATCTCGATTGCCATGATGTAGTCCATGATCTGTTGCTTGGTCTGAGGATTTAGTACGAATTTAAACTCTGGGGATTCGACGAATCGGCTAAATACCCCATAGAACTCCAGCAACCCATCGGTAGCTTCTGGTGCTGGGGCCTCTTCTCCTGAGAGAATCATATCGAGACACTGTTTAGCTGTGTCGATAGAGTAGGTAACTTCATCTTGGAAAGCTTCTACGAGGTTAAGTCCGAGAAGGTTTACCATTTCCTTCTTACCGAACAGCGGGTCTTTTTGGTTGGCAGCGTTCAAGTCGACAATTTCCGCCATACGACCAGCAGGACTATCCGAAAGCGCAGATTTATTCTCAACCCGAAGGTCATAGATGAGGTTGAAGTCAAACTTAGCGAATGATTTCAAGAGGTAGGTATTGTTCGCTCCCAAGATTCGAGACATACGCCCGTCATCTGGTCTGTAATACTGTCCCATTCTCTTAATTGTCATCTTGTAGATATCAAGAATACGTTGCTTACGGTTGTTAGCTGTAACGGACATGGCCTGATATTGTTGCTCTTCAAGAAGTCTCATAGCTTGAGCTGCTGTGATACCAGAAGGTACGTTCCCTCGGCTGATATCGAAGAGTCTTGCTAATTTTCCTACCCGAGATGAGATAGATTGAGTGAGCTCCAATTCTCCCCGATTAACATAATTGTGCTGTAGAACTTGAGGAGCCACAGGCCCACGATAAGCAATAGAACCAAACTCATTATTAAGAGAGGCTTTATCCACCGATCCTTCAGGGTAAACATACTTTGGCGCATTGAGGACTCCGTGGTTACGGGCTTGACCAGAAAGAATCGAGTTATTCATCCGGTAATACTGTTCTACGTTGATGATAAATGGACGACCCCAGAACTCATCTGCAATCTCAATATCTTTGTCATCAATAAACGGTAGTTCCTTATCTTCATACGGAAAATCAATCCAATCGAGAATTAAATCTTCGCAATATGTGATCTTACAACCTTCTGGGAAATACTTAGTAGGTTTATGCCAGAACGTGCGAACCATTACCATATTCTCAGGTACTGTTAACTCGGCTGCGTTCATATCCCACTGAACATGGGCATTTTCTTTGATCTTACCCTTAGCTTTAGGGTAATCGGCTTCGACTTCTTCTTTGAATTTCCAGCAGATTGTCTCGAAGTAATCACAGCACTTAATTGATTTCTTAGTTTCTTCTGGGAAGCAATACCAAGGGAGAAGCGGCTTAATGATAACATCCCCAAGTCTCATCTCTTCGTCTTCGATATATTTACCCTCGATGACAACTCCCATCTCGTCCGTCTTTGGTACTTTATTTCCATACTGCTTTTTCTTAGCTTCATATTTTGGATTCAGGGGACCAGCACACTCATCCCAACAAATCTCAGAAATAGTATGCCCATAGAGGAACATAATCCTATCCTGATAGCTAAGAAGCTTATCTAGTTTCAATTCTTCCATCCGAGACTGACAAAGAATCTTACACGCCTTAGCGTTGTTGATATCATCTTGGTCAAAGTACGATTGTGGTATGAAAGCTACTTTCGTCGATGATTTAGATATTTCAGCAACTTTCTGATCGACCAAATCCCAAACAAAATTATCCCGCATCTTGGGCTTTCTCGTCTGACTAACTCCATTACGATTAGTGATGCGAGAAATTCCATCTGATGTTTCCTCGTTTACGTTCTTATAGTACGCATGATAACGACGATACATAACAAACCGAGGGAATGAAGCTTCATACACTCGTCTAAATCTTTCATTGAGCCACTTAAGAGTTCCGTCTTGGGTCTTGTCTTCTCTAAACTGAAACGGAACTACTGCCTCAGTTGACAGGGGTGAATCAAAGTCATCAAATGTTTCCCAGCTCATGAATTACTCCAGGGATATGTGTTATACATCTTGTAATACTCCTGTCTAGCTACTTCGTAGGCTTCATCTTGTATTTTATAGTCCCCAAAAAATCTTTGCTTATGGACTGAGCAACTTTTCCTTTTCTTGTTGACTAAAAGAGTGACTATTTCGTAACCGCGGGAAGACACTGACGGTTTTAAGTAGGTCACTCCTTGCCTGGTACTCCCCCTTACTCTTCCCAGAGAAGAGACTTCGTAATTCCCTTCTATTGATCTCCATGTTTCAAATGACATATACTAACTTCCTTGTTAAAAGTTTGATGTTTTTGTGATGTCTTCTAATGGGTCTTCAATTTTTTTCTTACGTTGAAGTTTGAGGGCAGCTTGGAGAATCTCGTCCTCATCTATCTCCTCATCTTCTTTATCTTCAAACTCATCGAACTCTAATGGTTTGAACTCGATTTTGTGGGTACTCCACTTGAGTCCGAGGGAGATACCGAGGGCGGCAACCGCCACCAAGAGAGCAAGAAAAGAAATAATAATAGCGCAAAGATTAAGTGCTTCATTCGTACCACTCATTTGTATCCTCTTCAAAAAAGTCTAAAGGTTGAGATTCGATTTCATCATCTGACATATAATCTATGTTTGTCCATTCCCTTCTATCGTCTGGCCTTTTATGGCGATCTTTTGGAACCGTAGACAACCCAGCCGCATTAAAGTTATATCTAAGGGCATCAATGAGATGGTCATTAACCTTTGGGATCTTACCGTCTTCATCTGTCGCATAGTTAGCTGCTTCCCAGATGAACTTCTCACATCTACTTGAAACTAGGAAAAGAGATTCATCTCCGCAGGATTCAAGCATGAAGTCTTTGATTACCGATAGGGCAACGTCCTTTTTGTTCACATCTTTAGTACATGGCATGAGGGAGATGCCGAACTCATTATTTACTTCTACTTGGAACCATGTAGCTGCATAGTCATAGGTTTTATGCCACTTAGATACTGGCGCATATCGTTCCATTATCTTAGCGGCCCGTGGCCAGATTTGTTTGCCAGTGGTCTTACTTCTGTCCTTCTCGTAAATTTCATCCAAGATAATTACTTGCTTGGTGTATTTATGTACTGCCATGAATAGGACACCAAAACAAATTGAAGACCCCGGATCGAAGGAGCAGTAGAAATTGTAGTCCCGTGAGAAATTTCTCACTCTATTGTCCACCTCATCAATGGCTTTAACGTGGTCAGTTGTCCCATTGAACTTACCAGCAGCATCGACCATGGGGGATTTGAACATAGGGAAGATAGCTAATGCTCCTCCCGGAACAATCTCTGCCATGATTTCCCTCATGTACTTTGCCATCTCGCCCTTCCGTTGGGCAGCTATTCTCTCAAGTTCGAGTTCTTCCTTGTCGATGTACGGATTAGTGAAAGTTGGCTTCTTAAAGTATGCCCCCCGTGGATCGAGCTTAAAGTCTTCCTCAGTTCGAACAAAGAAGTGATCGAATGTGTCTGGGGGAGTTCCGACGATTAAGAGTGGGGCCTTTTTGGGGAGGAGGTTGTCCCTGAATCCCTCATGGAACCGATAATCATGGTCTTTGAACTCATCATATACTGCACCATCGGGGGTTAGACCTCGACCTGACTCAAAGTTATCTGCTCCCATAAGTTTAATGAAGGAGCCATTTTTAAATACCACTCGTCTATCAGTTTCGTGGACATCTTGAATGTACTTAGGTCGAAGATCAATATTCTTTTCTGGGCGATAGAGGAAGTTCTGGAGGAACTGAGGTTTCCAAATAAGTTCTGCTGCTTGGTTATAGAAAGGAGCGATGTAGTAGAACTGTCCGCCAGGTTTAGTTAGTGCCCATCTATACATAGTGTAAATTGACATTTGGGTCTTACCGAATTTACGACCACAACGAACAAATACCCTTGTTTTCTTATCATAGAAGATGGCAGAACCAATAGGCACTTGCCCGTCATGCGGGGTGAAGACGGAATGTAAGTCAGCTAATACAGTACCAAGATACTGCGCTGACTTTTGGGTTTCCTTTAAATCCAAACTTCTTTACCAGTGATCGGATGGTAGCCCACCATTCTCTTAGGTTTCTCTTCTTTTACTTCAGACTTAACAGCCTGTTCGATTTCTTCTTTAGGTTGCTCCCCTAGAAGCTCATCTGCTGAAGGTTCTTCTGGCCTAGGTTTGTTCTTCGATCCTTTAGGTCTTGCCATATTCTTTCTCCGGTAATGCATAATTGCGATTTAATTGTACGTGTAAATGAGGCCCGGTTCCATGGGGTCTATACACTATTAGCTCTGGTCTTCCTTTCGTAAGTGCCCCGAGTTTGCCGTACTTCTTTCTAAAAACGGCACACAGTTCTGCAATAAGTGATTCAGGAAGATCGTAGGTACGGACATCACTTGCCCTTCGTGTTCGATGCGTGTCTGAAACTCGTCCGAGCTTAGTATCTTCAGCTTTAGTAGAGCAAGTAGCTGTGAGCGTAAGTTCGATTCCATACTTCTCCTTTACCCAATCATCCATATCAGTAAGGACTTTTTGCATCTGAGGATGCAAGTCTGGGAATCTATCTTTAGCTTCTTGTGATGAAAACTTCACAGTAAATCTTCCTCTTCTTCCTTTTCAGTAAACTCAGCTTCGATAACTTTAGGGGCAAACGGATCAGCTGCCAGAGATTTGAGGGCCTCATCTGGCGGCAATAGCTTAAACTGCCCGAGATCAATATTAACATCAATCTTTTTCGGATTGTTGCCGTACTTTTCTGGATTATCTGCTTTAGCTAAGAACTGAAGCTTATCGAACTTAAGTCTCTCAACAGGGACATCCTCTTTACTAATATCATCATGAAGGGAATTCATGATATGTCCCACCCAATAATCAGCTCTCATCTTCCGAGCTTCAGTTACTTTAGAATTGAAATCGAAATCGTCCATCATTAGACGAATATAGATTCCCCTCGGGAATGAGAGTTTTTCTAAAGCTACTTTCTCTGCGTAGCCTTCAGAGATTAACTCAATATATTTTTCTTTGAGTTCTTCCAGCGCAGAGTTCGAAGGCAATAAATCCATCGAGTTTCTCCTACTAGAAGTTTAAAGGATTAGGGTCGGTCGGTCTAGCTATTAATAGTTGATAATAATAGTAGGACATTATTGAAAAAATCTGAAAAAATTTTGGGGGGTTATATACTCACACCAGCCCCCCCGAACTTCCAGCTAGGGGGGGGGTCAAAAACCCATAGCCCATAGCCCATAGCCCATAGCCCATAGCCCATAGCCCATAGCCCATAGCCCATAGCCCATGACCCATAGCCCATGGCCCACCATACGAGCTTACAGTTAGTAATGTAATGGTACAATCCAGGCACCTGTGTCCTGGAAGTACGGATCCCGTACTATATTATTTTCGTACTATTTAATTTGACAAAGTATTAGATTAGTACTACGATACTTAAGTATCGTATGGAGCTTCGAGGCTAATTTCAACACTTTTCAAACCTTCAAAAATGATGCTTAACTTTCGGAAAAATATAAAATTGCAATTTGTGAAAAAACAGCTCTTGCATTCACAAAAGGGTCATATACCACCCATATTAGTAATACTAACTTCGCGGGCGGGAAAATAAATATCTATAATCCTTTCTGGCAGTTAGCAAATTTAACATCATTCCAAAGCACCCATAAGTTATTGATTCCCTATCGTCAAAAGTTCATACCCTACCCTAACTACTATTGGACAATAAGCGATAGTTCAAACCTATTTTTCACTCATTCTCTAATGACTATAAGTATCATGGTTTGAACCTAAATTTTTTTTAATCTGTTTTTATCGTTTTCTCTTATCTTTTTTCAATTTTTCTCTTTGACATAATACGCCCGTTTTCCTAAAATCCAAAAAAGCCACAACGGCTTTTAACTAATAATTGGAGATTCAACTATGACCCCCGAACAACGCAAAGCCTACAATGTATCTCGTGTGTTCAAATTGCTTGACCGTCGGCGGCAATATATGACGCTAAAAGCATTATGGGGGATAAAATAACATGGATAACAACCGCCAAGAAACCTACTCGGAGATTATCCATTGCAAACAATGTAGAAATGACTTTGAAGCTACTGAAGAATTTGTGACTTATTTCTGTCCTCATTGTAGAAAGCTCAATCTTACTGGCAATCGAGTTCGGAAGTCATTAGACATCGCCCTGGACATAATGGAGAAGCGTTTCCCTAACCTTATAAATAAAACTGGAGAAAATTAAGATGAAAATTAAATGTGCTAATACTATGAATAAAATTGCCTCTTATTTTGATAAAGAAATGAGAGGAGAAAACTTACCGTATATCACGAAGAAGTTAAGTTACTATCGTAACCTATTCGAGTCATTAGACAAGGAAACTACCCTCAATGAGTATGACCTTGGTAATTTAATCAAATTTGAAACTGTATTAAAGTCCCAGAAAGGTTTAACCTTGCCTGAAATTTTTTCTCGTTTTGATGATTTTTGCCTCGAACTTCATTTAGAGGGGATGGCGAGAATGGCCGATAATGTAATGAATTTTGAACACCCTAAACTATTCGACATGGCCCGATGGAATGGCAATATCGCTTCTATGATTAGGATAGAATCTGAATTCAATGTGACCTTAGATAGGGTAATGAAACGCCGCCTCCCCGTACTTAGAGCCTTGGCGAAAGAAAATAACATTACTATTAGCTATTAATTGGAGAAAACTAAAATGAAAACTTCACAAAGAGAATTAGAGACAAAACTAGCTGACTTAGGGGAGAGAATCGAAAAGCAAATTGATTCATATGTCTCCAACCTAACCGACAACCTTAAATATACAATTGATAATATCATCACTGACTTTTCCCATGATGGTATGGGTAATGACGATTATCTTTCCCTAACTCCCGGTGATCTACGTAGGATCTTTATCACCGGCAAACACGCCCTTGATGATGACATCCAAGCTTTCTTTAGCGATGACATCCCCGATTCTGAATTTTCATCAATGGGGGAAATTTATGAGGAAATGGAATCCATTGCCGAGGAAATGGAAAATAATCTTAAAGATGACGGGGAAGAGGATAAGATTGCCTTTTATGATAAGCTCAAAGAACTGGCAGAATCTTACCAGCTATCTGATTCTCAGTACCATCAAGATGAAATCCTGAGATTGTTAGAGGATGAAATCGGGCTTAAGCTATTGGTCGCACCGGCTAAAAACCAATAACCCAAAAATTAGGAGATACTAAAATGAAAACAATCATCATCAAAACACAAAATGACATCGATTCCTTACCCGATAGCTTTCAAGAATTTACCGTTATTGAAATACGCTCAGAGTCTGAAATTGTTATCCGTAAGAACTATGGTAACAGTCAGGTGAGGGCTTATGATAGCAGTCAGGTGAGGGCTTATGATAGCAGTCAGGTGAGGGCTTATGATAACAGTCGGGTGACGGCTTGTGATAACAGTCAGGTGACGGCTTATGGTAACAGTCAGGTGACGGCTTATGGTAACAGTCAGGTGGCGGCTTGTGATAACAGTCAGGTGACGGCTTGTGATAACAGTCAGGTGGCGGCTTGTGATAACAGTCAGGTGACGGCTTGTGATAACAGTCAGGTGAGGGCTTATGATAGCAGTCAAGTGACGGCTTATGATAGCAGTCAAGTGACGGCTTATGGTAACAGTCAGGTGACAATATTTTCCACCCTAACTACAATAAAAGAATTGAGGGATTCGTCTATTGCGATTTACCGTGACTCCAACTGCCCCCTCCCACTATCAAAAGATAAAACTTCCCGGATTGTCCCTTTCATCGAACCCGTGACCCCAAGCTTTGAAACCTGGCTATCAAGAGGCATAGTGTACGCTGATGGCATCTATGAAAAACTTGTTAGAACACAATCTCTAGGCAATGCTACGGTCTACGAGGTCACCGATGATTTTGGGAGTGAGAAGTCATATGTCGCAAGATCTGGCAATAAGTTTGCCCACGGTGAGACCGTAGCAAGTGCCATCGAAGATTTACGCTATAAGATTTCTGATCGGGATACCTCTAAGTATCAATCATGGAAACTTAGAGATATTAAGTCTACTGATGAGATCATAGAGGCATATATGACAATTACCGGGGCTTGTTCAATGGGAACTAAGGAATTTTGCCAGCGGATGCAATTGAAAGATAGCTACAAGCTATCTGAGATTGTCTCAATGACAGAGGGAGCTTACGGCCATACCGATTTCAAAAATTTCCTTGAGAAAAATTAATAGGAGAAACTATGTCAATCATCTCAGTTTTTGAATTACCTAATGGAAAGCTAGTAAAAATTTCTCGGGAAGTTCACATTAAAGTTTATGTCCGATTAAGGTCACAAAAAAAAGTTCTACTTAAAACTTATAACTATGACCGCATCGAGGATGCGTTTCAGTTTTATAAGGACTTGACCATAGAACCACGTTTCAGGAAATATTTTGTAGTCTGTGAAGCCGGCAAAGGCGAAGTCGAGATGCTAGTAGAACGTGGTGACAACCCTCAAGCCGCTCATCCCTATCGTGATGACCATACGTTAAGGCGCAATGGTAGAAATGCAACCTATGCCATTACCATCTCAAAGATACCTATTCCATTGGAGGAACAATTAAAGGCGGAAAAGTACGTCGAGTTCGGTATCCATGCCCTATCTCCAAAAAGAGAATTAATCCTGCTACTTCTGGCATATTATTTTTCAATGGATGAAGAGAGAAGGAAAGCTTTAGTCCGATCTGCCATGCCTAAGCTTGAAAGAGTTCGTCCTCGTGGAAGGTATGACCAGGAGCCTATCAGCTAGGGATAAAAAAAAGCAAGAATGAGGTGATTCATTCTTGCTTTAAGTCTCTAAGGAAACTGGAGAAAACCTTAAAAGACTAGACATAAAGTATCTCTTGGGTTTAACCTTGTCAACACGTTAGATAATTGGAGAATCTCATAATGGAAATAAGACAAGAACTATCGGAAGAAAATTCCCAGCTATTGCATGACTTAGCGATAACTATGGTTGATACCATGGAAGTAACCCTCACTCGTTCTGGCGCGCTTACGGTAGATAGTGTTAAGGTTGACCATAAGAACGTGGAGAAAAAGTTAGCTGAAATTTTCACTATTCCTGGCAATGAAAAGTATCGTCCCCTTCTCTTTGCCTATAATCCTACATCTCGCATCTTGGATGCCCTTAAGAGGACAATCAAAGTTATCCAGCATACAAGAAAGAAAGAGGCCTATTCTGGCACCGATACCATTAAGTCATTTGACTTCACCGATTACCGCCCGATTGTTTCCATGGATCAGGGGGGTGAGGTTTCATTCATCAATATGAGAACCAACAAAGACGTCAAGATGTGAGTGGAAAACGATGAGAAGTATGTCCCCAAAGAATTACAAAAAGACCCGATATATGGGAAGGTAGGCTTTAATCCCTACAAGCCTATGAGTCTTTTCCTCGATGATCTTGATGGTCAGAGAGTCACGTTTGCTAATCTCTATGAAAGACCTGAGTGGCAATTAGAGCGAGAGCTCACAGCAGATGAGAGGGGGAAATATAAGAAGTGCCCTGTCATTATTGATAGGTTTCTCACCACTCTTTTCCCCGAACCAGTGGCAAAGGAATTCGTATTAGATTGGCTTCATCATGCCTTTACTAAACGCTGTCAGACATACCTAGTCCTCAATGGAGCTAAGGGGATCGGTAAGGGAATCTTTACTGATTACCTTTGTAAGTATCTCATGGGGAAAGATAACCACAAGCAGGCCCAACCCTCCATCCTCGAAGGGAACTTCAATGCTGTCCTTCTTAATTGTCGGATGATAGTCCTCGATGAGATGCCCATTAATGACAGCGATAAGGTGGCAAAGCTTAAGAAGTACATCAATTCCGATCAGGGTATTGAGAAGAAAGGGCGAGATGTAGGTGGAACTACTCAGACTTATAACAGTTTCATCATCTCATCCAACCATGTTAATGACATGAAAATTGAGTGGGATGATAGGCGATTCTCGGTTATGGATATGACTGAAGTAAAGCTCAATGAGCAATGGCATAAGGATGAGATTGCCGATCTCATCGAAGCTATTGAGGATACTAACCACGAAGTCATTAGAGCATTTGGCTATTGGCTTATGTACCGCATACCTCTAGGAGATGAGTTCACAGTTTATAAGGGGCACCACTTCTATAAACTTTGCTACTCCTCATTGCCAGAGTGGTCACGGTGTATTATTGATGAAGTCACAAGTGGTATCTATGACACATTGGACGACATTACCCTGAAGATGAAGTTCAAAGAACGAGCTCCACAAAATCGCTTTCCCCATACTGCTAAGGTTGAGGACTTCATAAAAAACTACAAGCATGAAGGTAAGAGCTATCTTGGGCTCATAGATAAGACTGAGAATGGCGGTTTCGTGATTACAGTAGGAGATGAGTTCTACCGTGGCAGGGATAACACTGGCTTCACCTTTACTGATGCGAAAGAACTACTGTGACTAGAAAGTTAGATGTCCCTGAGAAATTACCCTTCAAAGATTTCCATGAGATCCTGGAGCGTAAACCTCGATGTTTTTACCTAAACGACAATCTCTATGACTTCCCATCTCTTAGGGATTTAGTTAGGAAGTTTGATGATTACGTCGATAAGCTTTACACCCTGGCAGCAGAGGGGCATGATTGGCAGCAGTATTTAGGCCAGGATATAGTTGTTTTTAGGGAATATTTTAAAGAAACTTCCAAACGACTTGACACCGTAAGAGCTGACAATATAAAAAAGAATAATCTTTCTGAATCACTCATAAAGATAAAACACTAATTGGAGATTCAAATGAAATTACTACTGATTCTGGCAATGATTTCCCTATTACCTTCTTGTGGTAAGAAAAAAGAAAAGGAATGTAGATCGAGAGATCGCATGGTCTACCAATGTCAGACCGTCAATACCCCTGCTTATGGCGGCTATTACGCCAGAGAAATTTGTAACAGACAGTATTCTGCTGAGAGATGCTACTAATGAAAACCTTCCAAAACGTACCTTTTAAAATGCTTGAGACTCTTATCGAAAATAGAATCCAAGTCCTAAATGATGAGCTCAACTCTTACCGTATGAAGTATGCCTATATGAAAGAGGACTACAGTAAGCAGAGAATGAGGGAAAAGATCACATCTTTAGAGCAAGCTATTTTCCACAATAGGGTTCTTCTCAATAGGGAGACAAAATGAAATTTATAAACATGACTAACAATTCAGATCTAACCCCTGCCTGTAGAATTGCGGAGGATTTAATTAATAATCCACTTTCCCAGATGCACCAGGATTTGCTTAGGGTTGATTATTACTTTAGATGGTCTTGGGATAATAAGGGATCGAACTTATCGGATCAAGTGGAGTGCCGCTTCAGGATTATTAATGGGCCAGAGGAGGTTAAAGTTTTCACCTATCGCCCGAAATGGCCATTCACTAAAGCTGTAGCCTACGCAGATAAAAAAGGAATTCATTTTAATATTTATAAAGTTGATAAAACCGATCTCGCCAGCAAGGTAGGTACTCTTTTACATGAGTACGCTCATAAGTGCGAATTTGGGCATGGAAACAATTTCAAAACAGAAGAGAAAGTTAAATTCTCAATTCCGTATTGGCTTAGTTCAAATGTTTCGAGGTGGTCATGACCGACAAACTCATTTTCGCCATTTCACTTTTTCTTGTCGTACTTTGCGCGTTCGGAATATTCGACCGGACGTTTGAAGTGAATGAGCGGTTTTACAATTTTAGCAATACACGATTTTTTAGCAGGAGAATAACAAATGAAAACAATTATCGTTAATAGCCAGAAAGAAATGGATGCTTTACCCGAGATGGTTGAGGGTAATCTCGAAATAAGATGCAATTGCGAAGGGGTCATCACCTCAGTAGGTGGATACCTAAGTGTGTCCGATACTGCGAAGTTGGATGCACCAGCACTCACCTCAGTAGGTGGATACCTAAATGTGTACAGTACTGCGAAGCTGGATGCACCAGCACTCACCTCAGTAGGTGGATACCTTTACGTGTCCGGTACTGCAAAGCTGGATGCCCTCACCTCAGTAGGTGGATACCTTTACGTGTCCGGTACTGCAAAGCTGGATGTCATCACCTCAGTAGGTGGATACCTAAGTGTGTCCGATACTGCGAAGTTGGATGCACCAGCACTCACCTCAGTAGGTGGATACCTAAATGTGTACAGTACTG
>JACCDQ010722390.1_pt1 | contig 41739 bp, 67 predicted proteins | sample 7446031 | NCBI WGS metagenome assembly JACCDQ01 (sample SAMN15323442, study PRJNA562643) | freshwater metagenome | isolation source: river surface water | place: USA:Blue River Watershed | collected 2017-08-17 | reverse complement strand
GGGTATCTTTGGTGCTATTTTAGGCCAAACTGCAATTAGTGGAGAATGGAAAGAACTTTTATTGTTATTATTAGGAGCTTTCATTGGTTCTTATGGTAAGATTATAGATTATTGGTTTAGTGATACCGATAAGGATAAAATGTTAGTACAAAAAATGGATGAAGAAGATGGTGTTACTCTTTCACATACAAACGATATGAAAGAAAGTAACAAACCTACAACTCCACTTATTCCTGATGCATTTGTTCAAGCTGCAAAAAACGCACATGAAATCAATCTAATAGAAGCTAACAAACCAAAAGAAGAAAAAGTAGAAGTGCGTTCAGAACCAAATAATCCACAACACATTGAAAATCCTTTCAAAGCACAACCAAGAACAGGTGTTGAAGTAGATGAAGATGGTGATGGTAAAATGGATGGTATTGATTTTGATGGTGATGGTAAGATTGATGTGTATTTCGCACATAGACAATGTGAGCACGTTTGGGGTGATTCCGACCATAATGGTGAAGAAGAATGCCAGAAATGTGGAAAAATAAAGGATGAAGATGCTGAAATGGCAGGATAAATAGGTTACATAGTTTATAACAATTAAAAACAAAAACTATGGGATTCTTTAAAGAATTATTTAAGGACAACAATGACATCAACGAAAAATCAGTAGTTGGTTTCTTATCATTCGCTATGATGGTAATTGCATTATTCGTAGACTTGGTAACAGGTTGGATGGGTAAGGAATTATTGATTAATGAATATATTTTTAATGGATTTTTAGTAATTACTTTAGGTTCATTTGGTATTGCTTCAGTTGACAAATACATCAATAGAAAAGCAGAACATGATAAGGCTAAATTAGATGCCGAAACCGAAGAGGAATTAGGTTAAAGAAAAGGGAGTTAATTACTCCCTTTTTTATATTTATACTAAAACAATTTATGTATGAAAAATTTATTAGTATTATTAAGTTTATTTTTGTTAAGCAGCACTGTGGTTGTTGCTCAAACAATCGGAAAAACTCAAACAGAGCAGTATAAAGCATCATTTGAAACTGCGATTGATATTTCTCAATTCTTAGATTATGATGGACCTCAAATTCCAATTCAAATCTTAAAAGCAGGTATTTCAGATGAAATGTATGAAATGTATCCCGAACTAAAAGAAAAAAGAGTAGGTTTGGGTGTTGCAAACATTTCAATGGAATACTTAGAAAATCTTAATCGTTTTAAATTTACCGAAGATAAAACGGAAATTAAGAATAGAATGGTTAAGCAATTCCAAGCATCACAAGCTGGCATTTCTGAAAACAAATTAGATGGTAGAGGAAAGATTAACTTAGCAAAATATTTTGTAACAATTGAATGTTATGATTATTCAGTATCAGAAGATGAGACTGTTAATCTAAAAGATGGCGTTAAGAATATGATGGTGACTCGTATTGGTTTACAAGTTAGATTTACCGATGCAGAAACTGGTGTAGTATTCGGAGCAAGTGGATTGGGTGAAGCCAAAACTACGAGAGAGCTAACATTTCTTTCAGATGCAACAATTGATGAAATGAAGTTTAATCAATCAACTATTTCTATCGCAACAAAGAAAGCATTAGATATTGCTTGTGCTAGAATTTTAGATAGAATGATTAAAAAGCAAATCTTTACCAAATAATGAAAAACTTATTATTAGCAGTGTTTTTGCTATTAGGAATAGCAAGCTGCACTCCTGTTAAGTATGTAATGATTGACCCTAAAGATTCTACAAAGTTAGTAGAAGTTAGAAAACGAATTATATACGATGATACATATGTTCAGTTACAAACTCCTATGTTTTATTGGAATAGACCTTTATTCTATCAACCACTATACATACCAATTCCACAAAGAAGAGTAGTTGTAGCACCACAAAGACCCGCTAGAACTCAACAACCACAATGGCGTAGACCAATGCCACCAAGAGCACCAAGAAATAGATAATGAAAAGATGGGTAGTTGCTATTATAGTATTGTTTTTGTTTGCTTTTAAAGCCAACGGACAAACCTATACCCAAACATTCATAGATAAGTGTACGGGCGAAAAGAAAGTAGCAACCACAACAATGATGAATGGATACGCTACTGTATCTTTTTATAATCAGGTCAGAACATTTACTCCATTAGAAGTTCAAACAGGCGTAGTACAAAGTTGGTTAATTACAACAAAGGCTACATATGAAGCATTAACGTGTCCCGTTATTAATAATCCCGTTGTACAACAAGCGGTAGCAAACGCAGCTGCACAAGCTGCTAGTAATGCCGCATCTCAAGCTGCTAGTTCGGCGGCATCATCGGCAGCGAGTTCATCAGCATCTGCAGCAGCAAGTAGTTCTGCGAGTTCAGCAGCTGCGAGTTCAGCGGCATCAACTCCACCACCAACAACACCTCCACCATCAAGTGGAAGTAGTACACCACCGCCAGCAAGTGGTGGTTCATCACAAAGTGGGGGTAATTCTTCATCATCTTCGTCACAAAGTTCGGGTAATTCATCCGAAAGTAAAACCGAAGCAAAGACTGAAACCAAATCGGAAACAAAGAGTGAAACCAAATCGGAAAGTAAATCTGAAAGTAAGAGTGAAGAAAAAAAGGAAGAAGCTAAATCGGAATCCAAAGAAGAAAAAAAAGAGGAAAGTAAATCCGAAGAGAAAAAAGAAGAAAAGAAAGAGGAGAAGAAGGAAGAAAAGAAAAAAGAAAAAGCAGCGGTATCGAATCCAATGCTATTATCATCCGATTTATCAACAATAGAATCCGCAGATGGTAGATGGTTACAATCTGCTACTATTGGGGTATCTAAAGCATCTATGGCCGGAGATGAAAGTTATTCAGCAACGGCAGTTGTAATGAGTGATTTGAAAACATTTATAGTAAGTGGTGGTTACACCAAAATGGATTTTCAAAATGGTAAGTTAAATGCTATACATTCCTATTCATCAGCATTCGCATATTTGAATGGTAATTATATGAACCTATTGGGATACACTTGGATTAAACCAACTCAAAAAAGAGGAGTATTTGGATACAATTTGGGATTAATCAATTTATTACTTAAAAATGGAGATGCTGGGTATGATTATAATATGTCAACATCAGCCGTAGCATTTTGGACTAAACCATATCAGTATAGTAAAAAACTAACAATATCACCACAAATATTTACAATGTTCGCACCATTATCTTATAATACAGCGGCAGGAATTACTACTGTAAATAGACATATGGGATTCCTATTAGGTTCATCCTTTGATTATAAAATCAGTAAGAGATTTGGAATTAGTATAAACTATAAATTAAGTGGTAATACAACGCCAGGTTCACCATTTCTAAGTAACATATTAATTGGAAGTAGAATGATACTTTAATCCAATTTTAAAGGTTCTGTATGCTCTCTTTGTTTACGAAAACCATACTCCTTTGTAGTTTTTGAGATTGTAGCTCCAAACGTACCACATAACAATAAAATAGCAATTAATAAATTTAACATATTTGTAATTTTTTTAATATAACTATTAAGCTTTATATCAAAAAAGAAAGAAAAATTGTATTTTCCTAATATGTTAATGAAAGTCCTTTAAATTGTACAATAATATATTTATAAAAAAGTTTACATAATGCGTTTCAAAAATTTATATTGTAATGGGTGTTCTACAATGGCTGGCGGCGGATTGGAAATTGTAAAACCCGATTTATTAAAATACTACAAAGACACATACGGAGTTGAATGGAAAAGTGAAAGAGATATTATGTGGCCTAAATTGGTTGCTGATTATTTTAATTTGGAAATATTTGATTATAGTAAATCAGGTGCCGGAGTTGAAAGATTTATACGAGAAACATATGAATTTATAGAATCGTATAATGGTATTATAAATGATACAATATTTTTTATAGAATGCCCTGTTATTTGGAATAAAGTAGATGTTTGGTCAAATTATGATAATGAATATGTAATATGCAATACTGATTTAAAATACGATGAAAGGGGTAAAGCATTAAATGAATTGGAAACTATACATTTATCCAAAGATTATTTTTATGATTCTAAATCTGAAAAAATTGAATTAGAAAATAGAATCAAACCCGAATTAAAAGCGGCAATGATTAAAACTTGGAATCCAAATCAATATACTAAAAAGATAATGCAAAATTTGGTTGGATTGATTTCATTTATGAAATTAAAAGATTTAGAATTTTATATTTTACCAAGCTCAATTAATATTAGTTATTTAGAAATGCATATAAAAGATATACATAATCATTTTTTAGATTTGGAAATAGATGGGGAAAAACATCAAAGAGATTTTCATAATTGGCAAGGGCATAGATATACCATCTCAAAAGAAACAAATGATATATTTATTGACACGCACGGAGGATACTTTGCACATAAAAGATGGGCGGAGGAAGTAATTAAAAAATTAAAAGAAAAATATGAATAAAGTTTTATTATCGTTACTATTATTAGTATCAGTTTCAGTATCAGCACAAGATGTTAAAATTAAAAACAATGTGTTTCAGGTATTATATTCACAATCGTTAGAGCAACCTTTGGAAATTATATATCATTCGACCAATAGACCGACTAAGGTTAATAGAGGTACTATGGACTTCTATAAAGAACCAAACATCAAAACATCGGATGCGGATGATTATAAAGCAAATATATACGATAAAGGACATGGTGCACCTGCTGCAACTTTTTCTGATAATATGGAAAACCTTAAACAAACATTTTCATATTTGAATTGTATTATGCAAGACCAATACCTTAATAGAGGTGAGTGGAGATTGTTGGAAGAGCAAGAAAGAAAATGGGATGATACCGAAAATTTAACTATTATCATAAAAACATTCTTTGATAAAACTCCTAAAAGAGTACCAACAGGAGCAGCAGTTCCATCACATTTACAAAAGCATATTTATTTTGAAAAACAAAAAGTATGGAAGTGTTTTGTGTTCCTAAATGAAAAACCTAAATTTAAGTGGAGTGAGCTAGAAATGGTTTGCCCACCATCTGACCACATAATAAAATAAAAATTAAACAGTGTTTGTACCAAATCATTTACACTTACTAGTGAAGGGATATATGAGCATCCCACCAAAAGAAGAGGCTCATTTGAATGAATTTTTTAAGAAATTAGTAAATAAAGTAAGAATGGTAGTAGTTGCCGGCCCCACATCGGTTTATGTGAATGAACCGGGCAACGAAGGAATTACCGGAACGGTAACATTAGCAACATCGCACGCTTCCATACACGTTTGGGATGCAGATAGACCGGCGATGTTTCAGTTTGATTTATATAGTTGTTCGTGTTTTACAGCAGAAGAAGTATTAGAAGAATTAGATAGTTGGTTTGGATTAGAATCAGCTAATTGGATAATGTTGGATAGAAATGGTGAAGAGTTTGTTTCCGCCGGCGCCGGAAAATGGGAAGGGGTTGGGGTAACGAAGTCGTAAACCCAAAAATTTTTGATAGTATGAGCTATTTAGTTGCGAACATCCCACCCGTTGAAGTGATGGTGGATAAAAGATTTCTATATGATTTCGAAAAGGATGAGTATGGGAAGTATATGGGAGAAGGGGAATGGGAGAGAGGACATTGGGTGAGCGTTAAATCGATACCAAATAGAGCACTTCTATTCGAAACCTACATTGATAAATTCGGAGCGGTTTACGATAAATTACCACTACACGCATTTCGTTGGAGAGAGTTGGAGAAAGGTGATAGAGAATACCCATTGGATTTTTTACAATTATGGGATTGCCTTTCGTATAATATATCGATAATAGAGAAGAGAATATTGGGTGGTTGTAAAACTTTTACGACAATGAAAGATGGAACGATTGTAGAGGGAGAATATCTTTTTACTATCGATACGGCTCATTCAGAACCAAACGAAATCGATACGGGATGGAGTGAAACTCCAAACGAACACAAATCGTATAACATATCGAAAATGGATAATGGTCAGTTTTGTGCACAACCTAATAATCGAACTCGTTGGTATCAACCAAGTAGAACGGCGGATATAACGCAAATACCTTATTTCCGTTATTCTACAAAAATTTGGAGAACTGAAGATTATAGTAAGTGGCGACCGTCCGAAACAAATTGGGATTACACTAATTAAAAAATAGTTATGATATATTATTCTGAATGGGATTTGGCTTTTTTAGATATAATGAAAAATGGTTCAAATCTTTTTGTTGAACTATTTAAATACGTTATTGGTAGAGAAGCTGATAAACCCTTTTTTATTAGAGAACCAAAATTGTATCTTACCGTTGTTAGAAATCCGTATGATAGATTGGTATCTCAATTTTACCACATAAATAGAAAGGAATTAACAAAGGATTACAAATATGCGATACATTATCCTTTTTTTAGAAAGTGGGTAAAGGAAACGTATGAAAATGGGTACGATGGAGCAGATGGTCACTATTATGCACAATCCCATATTATTCAGTATGATAAGTTTCCCGAATTATCATATATTGTATTTAAAATGGAAGAATTGATTCCAAATCAATTATTTTTCTTTTTAGATTTAGATGATGAACGTAAGATAGATATTGATAACAAATTTTCCGAAATATTGTTGGAATTGAGTAAAACGAGACACCACGCTGCTGGCAATATAAAGCAAGGAATTTGGCAAAGTTTTTATGATTCGGAAAGTATTAAAATATGTAATCAATATTTTGGCAAAGATTTTGAAGCATTTGGGTATGATATGATAGACCCAAATAAATGGGAAGCACCTAAGAGAACTATGCTTTAATTTAATATTTTTATATTTATATACGAACTTAAAAAAACAAAACAAATGGCGATTTTTAACACAGCAGAAGAAATGCAGGCTTTCATCGATGGGTTAGATGATACAACTCCAAAATGGGAAATTGTAGATATTGATACTAATGAAGTAGTAGCTGGATGCGAATCTATGACAGATAAAGCACAATATGTTTGGATTATGGAAAACCAACCTAAATCGGAAGTAGCAGGAGAAGGCGTTGCTAAATATGACCTAAGAGCATTAGATGCGGATAACGCTGATATGCCTTGGTTAGATTCTGAATAATCAAAAACTATAAATTGTTATGGATTTAACCAAAGATAGCCTATGGATATTAGGTGATTCGTTTTGTACTGAAGCTGATAACCCACCCAGGTGGGCAAATCTGTTATTAAATTTTTTAATCAAAAAATATAACGGAAATAGACGTTCTACTCGGTACTACAATTATGCGGGTGGAAGTATGGATACCCAAACAATAATTGAAATTTGGATTAAGCTTCTTCCTTATATAAAAGAAAATGATGCAATTATTATATGTGCATCGGATATTTCCAGAGCAAGATATCCATTCAAAGAACCAGGGCATTATTCATTACCGTTTCAACCAAATCCAAATAAAGCACCAGAAATCGACATAAATTTTGATTATGCTCCCGTTGGATATGACCCTACTAATCCTGAAATGGATGAAAGAACCAATAAATTAGATGTTCCGTTTACAACCAGAGAGGCCTTTAGAGATTACATTAGAATTGATAACGTTTTGTTATCAAGCAAAGCTCACGATAAAAATAAAATAGAATTAATAGAGGCTTTATACAAAGTAACACCATGTCATAAAAAATTCGTTTATACGTGGAGTAAAGATGATATATTAAAATCGAATTACATTTATTCAAAAGATTGGGTTAGTGAAAATGTTATGGATGGGAAATGGGAAAGCCTTCACGAAGAATGGTTAAGAACCAATGGAGAATGTGGAAATCAGCATGATGGGCATTTGAGTGGAGATTCAGAAAGAATGATGTTTGAATATTTTATAAAAGAATTTGAATTATAATGAAAAAACTAATTTTTACAGGTTGCTCATACACATATGGAGCAGGAATTGAAAGAGAATACCCATCGGAAACTACAACCGAATTTATTCCACAGGAATATTTTATTAAAGATTGTACATACGAACAATTGGAATTTATACACGAAAATAGATTTTCACGTTTAGTAGCTAATAAATTTGGTACAACTGATTTAAATAATGGTAGAAATGGTGGTAGTATTGAATATGGATTGGGTGAATTAAATAAGCATTTTCAAAATGGAGAATCAGCGGAAACAATTGGTGCTATAATTTTTCAGATTACAAATTTAGATAGAGGTGTTAGTAGAGTTTATTCTGAAAAAGATGAACAATATAAATATTTCCAAATTCAGGTTGCTCAAATAGAAGATGGTTCGGATTTACAAACAATATACGAATTAGTAGAAGAATACGGCGAATTGGAGGATGTAGTTGAAATGGCATATACAACCAAATTAAATGATTTAGTAGAATCATTAAAACCATACGAAGATATGGGTATTCCTGTTTTCATAATCCATTGGAGAGATGGACATCCGCAACAATTCAAATCACCATATGACCAATATCCAAATTTGGTAGATGATATAGTGTGGTTAAGAGATAGAGTAATTCCAATTACATATAAAAATGTTACTATGACACGATTTGTAGATTTATTTATGCAATACCCAGAACTTATAGTGCAGGGTATAATAGATGCTCCTAAATTCGATGACCATGCTACTATATTAGGGCATCAAGTATTAGCTGATTCTATATACGAATACCTTAAAAATAGGGTAGTTTTATAACTCATTGATTTCCAATAACTTATAACCCGTTGATTTTCAATGGGTTATTTTTTTGTCCCATATTAAGGTTTTTTATATATGTAAACTGTTGATTCTCTATAAAAAATTTTTGAATTTTCCAAATATTTTGTAAAAAGGCTTGTTTATATCGGGGGAATTTCGTATATTTACAAAGTAAATGAGAGTTATTAATCAAAATCAATTAGTTATGAGTACAAAAATCCCAAATTCAGTTATTTCTGAAAAAATCGGTTACGATTGGAGAATCAAAATGATGTTATGTAGAGTTTCTCCCGCCCTTCACAATCTTATGAATTCACCGAAAGATGTAAATAAAAGTTGGACTAACGTAGTTCGATTAATGTTTATTTCAGAAGGTAAAGATTTGAATAACCTTAATGTAAGTATCAATGGTTATTACAATAGAGTTAAAAGTAACCTAAAAGATATCGATGTTATTCGTTATGAAGGTAGAAAATTAGTTAAAGGTTCTAATTGGGATAGGTTATATTCCGATGAAGATTGGAGTTGGTTCGTAATGAATACCGATTCTGGTACCCACGCAAAAATTGTTAAATAATCAATCAATCTAAAAAATAAAGTTATGAGTTTACCTTTCAATCTTAATTCAGTTCTCGCTTCCGCTTCTTTAATCGAAGGGTTCGATGTAGTTAGAAACGCTTTCCCTGTTGAGGGACGTTTTACTAAACGTGTTATCACTTATTCAGATGCCGTATATGAGGCGTTGAATGATGTAATTGAAGATTATTCGGATTGGCCTGAAGACCAGGGGTTTGGTTCATCCGATATGACTTATGTTCGTAAGTCGTTTATCGATTCAATGATTAGTTTGGCTAACCTTAATGGTTATTATCAAACGGATTTTAAACCCTACCTTAAAGTGGTAGAGTATTCAGAAATAGATAAAGAAGAGTATGACCTTCGTAGAGAGCAAGGTCTTTAATATTAAAAATAAAGTTATGAGTAAATTACCTAAACATCGTACTTTAATGATGGAATCATTGGAGTTACTATTTGCCGGAAACAAAACAGCGGCTAAGAAAAAATTAGCAAAAGCTAAGACTGAAACAAACAAATTTTATTCAATCAAATCTAAAACTAAATAACTATGGCTACTTCAAATTTTCACAATGTTAACGCTACCCACATTTTCGCAGTTCAATTAGAAGATGAATGGGCATATGATGACTTAGTAGGTAACTTAGAATCGGAATTCAATACACACAATGATTATTCTGATTATGGTAAAACAGACCCCGATGAATTACGCTCGTATCCATCTCGTTCATTGGGTTCATTCAGCGATTCAATCCTTATTGGTGAAGATGAGGTTGAAGTTTATATTACGCCTGTTATTCGTAGTGGTTACTATGAAGGTTGTAACTTAGATTGGCATATTCGATTGTATGTAAATGGATATGAAGATGATACATACGCTGATGATGCTAACGTATTACGAATTTCAAATGAATATATAGAGTTCATCGAAAACATTTATTCACAATATTCAGAACCTTTAGGAGTTACTGCACGTTTCTCTAATGGTGAAACAATTTATCATAAAGTTGCTTAATATGAAAGTATTAGAAATGACAATATGTACGAAGTGTAATGGGCAGATGCCCCTTCTTCGTTTAACACAATATGGGTACAAACATTGTGTAAAATGTAGCTCGGTAGAAAAAGTTGGTGGTGTTCCAATTACCAATCATAAAACGGGCAATAGTATTCAGATTGTACCTATGGAAGTTGCTAACAATATTAATCGCCTTGCTGCCCGTAGTGGTTACGGAGTATGTAAAGGTATGAAACATAATTAAAACATAAACTATGAATTTTACTATCAAAGAGTTAAACGAGCTCATTTATTCGTTGGGTATTACCGCCCTTAATGGTAGAATGTTAGATAAGGAATTGAATCAATCGTTAATGGAAAAACTTCACGCTGAATTGGGATATCAATTGAGCTTAGAAGCTGAAGATGAAGAAGAAGATGATTATCTTACTATACCATCGGAGGATGAATTTCCTAATTCTGTTAAGAATGAATTTTACGATTATAATTCTCACTATGTAAGTAATGAAGAAGCCGATGAAGATTATCGTTCTACATTAGTACAAGATGAGCAACGATACGAAGATAGTAAAGTTAATAAAGGCGTTACTCAAGCCATATTAGATATGGTAGAAAGACAAGGAGATGCCACATATACCGAAATGCATAATTTTTATAAAAAACAATTCGGCTCAAATAGCTTCTCACATATCTTGAGAAGTTTGATTATACCTTATAAGAATCGACCTACCCGTCGTTACCTATCGAAAATGGCTAATGGTAATTACGAAGTAAAGGTAGCTCAATTACATAATTGGATTGTAAAAGATGATTATGATTATAAGACGTTTAACGAAGCACCTTATGGTGAATAATTGATAAATTATTATAATATGTAACCCATTGATTATCAGTAAGTTATAACTTATTGGTTTTCAATGGGTTATGTATATAAACCGCTATAATATATCGGGTGGGGTTAGGACCTGATTGGGGTATTTTAGGGGGTTTTTGGGGGGTTTCTGTACGTTTTAGACCCCTTTATATCTAATTACACTATAAAAATATTTTCATATTTCCAAAAAATAATTGATAAAATCCATTGCTATATCGGGAATATTTCGTATATTTACAAAGTAAATGAGAGTTATTAATCAAAATCAATTAGTTATGAGAACTACAAATCAAAAAGCCATCGATTATTTAGAGGCTAATCCAATCGTTAAAAACTTTTTAGAAAAGGTAAACGCTGAACGTAAAGAATATTACGAAAAAGCTGATATGCCGAATCAGTACAAAGAACTGACTGTTGAAATCGGTAACAAATTTATCCGATTATGGCAGGGTACAGGTTGTTGGGGATTCATTAGTAGAGTAGATGGAGACCTTAAAGGTTCACCGATTAAGAAAGGTGACTTGTTAAAAGCCGCTACGTGGAAAGCTCCGGCAAAGCACGCTAGAGGTAACATCATTGATGGTAGTGCTCGTTATGGTGTTTATGGTCCTGAATATCTTTAATCTTTAAAATCTGAAAAATATGGAAAATTTAGTAGGTCAAATCGTTGAAGTAATTGTTTCAAAGAATGGTAAAGTTGCTTCTAAAAATCTTAAAGTTTGTAAAGTAAACTCCCGCTCGATATTATTTATCGAAGTAGATAAGGTTAATCGTAAAAATACATTCCGTAAATTTAAGGTTAAGAACATTGAGAAGGTAGGTACGAAAACCGATGGTGGTACTTTTGTTCTAATGGAAGATGCTATTATGCCCGATAAGTGGGAAAGTAGTTGGGATAGTATCGGACAACCTACACATACAGTACAAATTAGAGGTAGAGGGTTAGCATCTCATTATAGTAGACATTTTAGTAATCATTCTAAGGGATGGAGTTCAAACGCTCCACAATATCAACGACCAACAACGAATTCGGCAGCTGGGTTTCCAATGGTTTAATTTAAAAAACAAAGTTATGAATAAGATAGAAGAGTTAAAATCAGTAATTGGTAAGGATGTATCGGAGAATCATTCACCAACATGTAGGGCTAAGTTAATCAAAGTTAATAAAGCAACGTGTTTATTTGAAGTAGTTCAATCACCATATCGTGGTGGCGATGAGAGTAGAATAGGTGAAAGGTATAGAGTACCAAATAGTTGGGCTTGGAACGCATTTTTCTTTTAAAATTTAAAACTTAAAATATGATAAAGAGTAAAGAACAAAAATTTGGAATTGAAATCGACCTTACAGGTCCTAATGGTAACGCATTTTATTTAATTGGTACTGCTAACAATTTAGCTAAACAATTGGGATTGGATAAAGCTAAAATCCAAACTGAAATGATGAGTGGTGATTACGAACATTTGGTAAACACATTCGATAAGCACTTCGGACATTTCGTAACCTTATATAGATAGTATGATAATCAATTCACTATTACCACCAACATCTTTACAATCACCAACAACGGGTCAATGGTATATTATAACAACTGACCCAAAGTTGGGGTGGGTGCCGGTAGATAGAAAATACGAATGGGAAGAGTTGGATAAAATGTGGCGTAAAGTTACATATGGTACATCGCTTGTAAGACGTGCACCTAAAAAAGTTCACATCAAAAAAGCATATAAAGTGGATGGTAGTAGGGGTAATGTATATAAGGTACTAAATGATAATGGTGTTTGGAATTGTAGTTGCCCGGCATTCGGATGGGGTAGAGGTAAAGATTGTAAACACATAAAAAATATTAAAAATACTCTGTAAAAAATTTGGCAATTCCAAATTTATTTCGTATATTTACTATGTAATCAAATGAGAGAGTTATGAAAAATCAGAAAAACAAAATCAAATTCAGCTACAAAGGGTTAGTTTGTGAAGTTCCATCAGAGTGTTTAAGAACTACTAACTATTGGGGTGAGAAATTAGAAAATCCTTACATCACTATTGGACGTAAAGAAGTTGCTTCTATTTCTAAACAATTCGTTAAGAAAAACTTTCCTAACTTATTAGTGTGGGCTTCATCTGAAACCTTCGCTAATGGTAATTCGGTTTCCATTTATGTTTGTAACGCCGATGGTTCGGAGTTAAGTTATGAAAGTTCGGAATGGAAAGCAATTAGTTCATTCGTTACTTCATTGAGTGGCGGCCGTTATAATGGATATGAAGATATCTACGAATACAATGAGGCTTACCAAACTGATAATGGTACTAAATTAGAATCATACGCTAAGTATGTACATTGTAATAACAACGCTCCTCACGGAAGTTGGCCATCAGCAATCAAAACTTTAAAAGGTTTAATCGCCGGTGAATATGTTTTCGGACCACTTTCGGTTGAGAAAGCAATTGAGAAAGCTAAAGGCTATGGTTATTCGGAATCAAATATTGAAAAAGCATTAAAATTAATTTAATAAATCTTAAAATCTAAAAGTTATGGGATGTTTCAGTTTTATTTGTAAAGAAAGTGGTTTGCCAGTTGCTTCATCTTCATTTGATGGTGATGCGGTTCGTATGTATTTGTTGAAGAATGGTAAGGTAGTAGAGGAAATGCGAGGCCATTACGATTCGTATGGTAGAGTGTTTAAAGCCGATAAAGAAGATTCGTTTGAATGGAAAATGGATTGGAGTGAGGCTGTTGATTTGATGTTCCATTCTGATAAAAGTAATGGAATGGCGGTTATCTTAGAACAATACTTTGCCGGTAATATTCCAACAACTCGAAGTGAGGGAGACCCTAATCAGGGTTGGGGTAAGAAAAATGGTGGTCGTACAAAGATTAAAGAGCCGGTTCATATCATTTACAACTATTAAAATATAAAATATGGATATCAGAGAAAAATGTAGAGAGCGAGCTACTAAATTCGCTATTGAGTATGGATTCACAAATGTAAGTGAACATATTTTGGACATTATGGTTTCTATTATGTGTACGAGAGATAAGAGTTCTTACGCCGGCGGTGGTTTCGTTGAAGCCGTAGTTGATAATAACTTATACTTAGCACTTAGTAGAGCAGATACCGATTGTAGAAACAACATTTTTCTATTGGCAATGTGTAAACAAAATTGTTTCTTAAATGAATACGATTATTAATAAAAATTATAAACTTTAAAATTTGAAATTATGGGATTAGATATGTATTTAAGTAAAAAAACGTATGTTAAGCAGTGGGACCATCAGTCACCAGAAGAGCAGTACGAAGTAGTAGTTACCAAAGGTGGAAAGCCCGTTGATGGTATTAAAGCTAAAAGGGTAAAGTATATTGAAGAAGAGGTTGGGTATTGGCGTAAGGCTAACCAAATTCACCGTTGGTTTGTTGAAAATGTTCAACGTGGTGAAGATAATTGTGGTGAGTATTATGTTGGTAGTGAGAAGTTAAGCGAATTGTTAGAACTTTGCCAGAAAGTTAAAGCTGATAATTCATTAGCAGACGAGTTATTACCATCAGCAAGTGGATTCTTTTTTGGTGGTACGGAATACGATGAATGGTACTTTAACGATATTGATAATACTATCGCTATCTTAGAAGAATGTTTAGAAGATGAGCGTGGTGATTATTACTATTCATCATCTTGGTAAAATAAAATATTTAAAAAAGCTTTGATTTATCAAATATATTTTGTATATTTGATGTCAATAAAACGATAAGAGTTATGAGTGAGAAAAATGTAAAAACTATCTTTTGTGATATCGATGGAACTATTTTAAGACAGGTAGATTTCAACGAATTAAATGAAAACAATTTTGAAGTTCTGCCAGGTGCTAGAGAAAAATTCAGAGAGTGGATTGAAGCTGGCCACCATATTGTAATTACTACTGCCAGACCCGAAGCATTGAGAGGTGTGACTGTTAGACAATTAGGTAACGCAGGATTTCAGTTCCATCAATTAGTAATGGGTATTGGTAGAGAGGAACGTATTCTAATCAATAACAATTCATCAAAAGACCCTTGGAGAGATAGAGCATTATCCGTATCAGTTAAACGAGATGCCGGATTTGATGATTCCAATTGGAATGTAGTAGGATTATAAAAATATTTGGCGAATTGAAATATTATTCGTATATTTGTTTTATTATTAACCGATATCATCTAAAAACCCAAAAATTTAAAATTAGAGGTTAAGCTGGTATCACAAATTAAAATTTATGATTAATTTAGACGAGTTCGTATTATGCGAACAAGCCGATTCGTTTTTCGGCAAAACAAAAAAGGCTATGGCCTATGATGGGAACATTAGTATTGATTATCTGACTTCCCCAACAAAGTTTACACTCGAAACCGGTGCGAGAGAGTACCAAAGAGAGAAAGTAGCATCATTAGCTTGGAAACAGGCAATTATTAAGACAATTATTGGTAATGGGTTTAGGAGAATCCCACAAATTCATATCAGAGTAATCAAAGCTGGAAAATCATTCAGATTTGAACTTATTGATGGACAGCAACGTGTTAGTGCGCCTATCAGTTTTATAAATGGTGATTTTTCACTACCAAATACTAGCGATTTTAACTTTGGTAATGGTATTGATTTGAGAGGGTATTCTTTTCAACGTATAAAGCAGGACTTTCCAGCTATCTATAACAAAATTTTGGAAACAAGGATTTCTTGTCTTTGGTATGAGAACTTAACCGATGAGCAAACGGCTGATTTGTTTATTAACGTATTGAATAACACAAACGCAATGAAGCCACAGGAAATCCGTAATGCGGTTCGTGGTGGATTATCGGCTTGGATTCGTAATACGGCACGTTTTGATAAAGTTGATTTGTTCGAAAGAATTACATCATCCAAAGGTAACAAAATAGTACTCAAGCATTTTTCAGAAGCGTTTACTCTAAAGCAAAGGATGGAGGTTGATGAGTGGTTATCTGAATTAATTTATCTCCAAAATAATGGGTATCGTAAAGGAATTACCCAAAATATACATACCAATTGGATTGAGCATGTGCAAACTTCAGGAAATGAATTATCAACTGAATCTCAATTTGAAGAATTTAGAGAGTTAGTTATTGAACCACTTATGAAATTTGCTACCGATACAATTAAATCTGTACCAAATGAGTTCAAATATAAATTAGTACCTATGTTTTCTCAAATACTAATCCTATATGGATATGAATTGAAAAACAAATATGGTTCGTTAGATATACCAACTTATGTTTCAAAGTTTTTTGAAGTATATGATAAGTGGAGTAATACTACCAAAAAGTTATATATGAAGGAGAAAATGTGGGGAACAAAGGATGAGCAGATGGAGCCATTTAATAAACTATTTGGTGGTAAGAATCCAAAAGCAATTGGTACTATAACATATGTTTTAGATAAAGAGCTAAAAGCTGATATCGATTCTTTTGGTGTAGTTGAGTTGGATAGTAGAACAACATTTGCAAAAGCTGATATCATTAGTAAATGGGAGGAGCAAGGTAGAAAATGCTATTATACTAACAAACCACTTGATATTAAAAACATAGCAGGTGACCATAAGATACCGAGAAGTTGGGGTATTAAGAAAGGTGGTGTAACTGAATATCATAATTTGGTGGTTACATCTAAGGCTCTTAACAATAAGAAATTAAATATGGGAAGCGATGATTTCCAAAAATTAGTTTCTAAAGAAAAGTTAGAATTGGTATAGTAAATATAAAGGGAGAGTTCGCTCTCCCTTTTATTAATTTATTCTATATTTATAAGAAACATTTTAGTTCAATGATAAAGTTAAAGGATATATTAAACGAAGGAAAATACCCCGTATATCATAAAACATATACATCGGCTATTAATACTGCATTAGAGTGGGCAGAAAAGCAAGGATATGAATATGATAAAGAAGAAACTGCTGATAAAATTGGATTGGGGCCAAAAAAACCATCTGAAGGTAAAACTAATAGATTCAGTATATCTTTGACTAAAGGCGGTAAACCACAAAGAAAAGCACTTCATATACAGGTTTATAATATGGGTACTTTCAAAAGAAACTCCGATGGTTCTCAAACGAGAAGTTTACATGGTGGTAATAATGAATACGAATTAAACACATATATAAGCTAATGTTAAGATTAATCAATTTATTGAATGAGGGTGTATATGACCCAGGAATCCTTAAATGTATATTCTTAGCAGGAGGGCCTGGTAGTGGTAAATCAAAAGTATCAAAGGAGATATTTAACATACAAGGAATAGCATCGTTTTCTCATAGTGGGTTGAAGAGTGTAAACTCCGATACAGCATTCGAACATCAGTTAAAAAAGAATGGGATTGACCCAAAAGAGTTAGCTAAAATTGAAAAAGAGGACCCGCAGCTTTGGAAAAAGATAACAGAAGACCCAAAAGGCGTTAGAGAATTAGCAAAGCAAACTACTCAAAAAATTAAATCATTTTATGAGGAAGGTAGATTGGGTATGATTATTGATGGTACTGGCGATGATGTATCAAAGATTCAAAACCAAAAGAAAAGAGCTGAATCATTGGGGTATGATACGTTTATGGTGTTTGTAAATACTTCATTAGAAGTTGCTAAATATAGAAACTCTATGAGGGATAGAGTGTTGCCAGAAAATCTATTAATTCCAATTTGGAAAGATTGCCAAAACAATTTAGGTAAATTTCAATCTATGTTTGGGGGTAATTTCAGAATTGTAGATAATAGTAAAGATGGTAATAATGTAACTAGAGATGTAAAAAGACAAGTGGATAACTTTATAACTTCTCCAGTTCGAAATCCAATTGGTAAGAAGTGGGTAACCACACAATTAATGTTGAAAAACGCAAATATTATAAAATAAATTTGGAAGTTTAAAAAACTTTCTGTATATTTGTAAAAGTTATTTGAAATATGGGGGTGCCTGGTTTTGACAGGTACGATGAGTTAGTGATTTGATGCAAGCCGGATTAGATGGAAATCCGTAAATACCTATCGAACAATAAACGCAGAAGAATTATCTTCATTCACCTTCGAAGATGCTATGGCATTCGTAGGTGCGGATTACGCAGTAGCTGCCTAGTCCAACTCGGGTCGGTGTACATATAACCTAGGAACAGAAGTATTTACAAAGAGCTGGTTTTTGGTTCAAGCTCTAAAAGTTGAACCATCTGAATTTAATAGTTTTAGCGGGGAAGTATAAACTATTTATTTTGTTAGTTAAGAAAAACTAACTAAGCTTGTGAACGATGGTTATTAAATCCGTATTTGGACAAGGGTTCGATTCCCTTCACCTCCACAAAAAAAAATATTTTGTATTTTGGAATTTTTTCCGTATATTTGTATATATATAAATACAACAATATAAGTTCTTTAAAATTATATCGTGGCGTAGAGCAGTGGTAGCTCGTTAGGCTCATAACCTAAAGGTCGGTGGTTCGAATCCATCCGCCGCAACAAAATCTACACTACTAGAATTTTGTGAGAGTAGTATTCAGACGGTATCCTTAACAGGACTTGGATGAGGTTCACAAAAAAATATTTGGAAGTTTGAAAAAACTTTCTTATATTTGTAACAACAAAATGAGATAGTGGTTGAAGCCAACAACTAATAAAACCGATTGTGTGACGCCCAGTCATATTTACTTATGACACGCTAAAAAGCCGGACACCACTAAAACATTTTGAAAAAAAGTTTGGAAGTTTGAAAAACTTTTCGTATCTTTGATATAAGTTTGAAACTTATAGGCGATGAAAGATACTCGGTATTCAAACGAAGAAGTTCTTTAAATTATTGAAAATATTATACATAGTAGATTCGTTCTACATAGTATAACAACGGCCGCCTATGGTCGTTAAATAAACTACGAAAGTAGGATAAAGTGGATTGTTAGGTTTACACAATCTGCGGTTTCATCTTCGGATGGAGCTTGAGTAGGCAAGTGAGATATCATTCTGGCTTTGTATGTGAGGGTAACACTTTAGCAGAAGAGTTGGGATGACTGGGGTAAGTAGATACTTCAGTTGAGCTCGGAAGAGCAATAAGAATAACTCATAGAATTATTGTAAGATATCAGAAACTAATCCCTTCTGACTATTGCGTGATTCAATACCAAAGTGGTCTTAACATCAAGCTATCCGAAAGGACGTAAGATAAGACTGTGTACGCGTGGTGGCGTTACTATCCTTCAATGTGGGACACCAATCCCTATTGATGAAGATGACTTGAAGTATGGTGTTAGGGATAACACATCGGGTAGTTTAGTATTCTCTCGACCAAAAGTTGGGGGAGCTAGAGGCAAACCGCTACCTGAACCCATCTACAAACCAACCCTTTTATCAAATATGGATTTGATTATTCAATTAAAATAAAAGCATAAGTGTTTGCCAGTTACGGACGAAAGGTGTGTACATAGTTAGGAGATGTTCCTAGCCACGATACCTCCGCAAGAGGTCTGTGATTCTTTCGAAAGGTTTCTAATCCCGCAAGGATGAATCTGCTCGGCAGGGTAGAAGAAAATGAGTACAAAGAGAGTAAGACGTAACTTAAAGACTGATAGTCTCAAATCATCCACATTGAATTGGTACTACTCAAAAGGTAGTGGAAACGAAAGGAACTAATAATCTTTTTAAAGCTGGTTCACCAAAAGGAGTATTCTCATCCTTTTTTATAAGCGGTGTTAGTGTAACAGTAGCACGCCCAACGTCCAGTTGGGAGGAGGGGGGCAGCACCTTTCACCGCTCTAAGTAATTTAATGAGGCTAATATTAACCAGAGCATGACTTGGTTGGCGTATTTTGAAATTAAATTACTATTTTTTTAAATATTAGATATATATTAACAATGAGAACAACTCTAAGACATACGATTTATAATCAACCGAATTTAATTTGGGAAGGCAATCGTGCGTTGTTAGAGGATACTGATGTAGGATAATGTAGATAACATTTGAATTATATAAACCCTCTAACCAAAAGTTAGGGGGTTTTTTGTTTTGGGGAATTAGCTCAGCGGTAGAGCAATAGACTGTTAATCTATTGGTCGATGGTTCGAATCCATCATTCCCCTCTATTAGTTCTTTGATATGCGAATATCGTATAATGGTCATTACTCCTTCCTTCCAAGTAGGAGATGTAGGTTCGATTCCTACTATTCGCTCAAATTGGGGTATCGCATAGCGGCAATTGCGGCTGACTGTAAATCAGCTCTCTTTGAGTTCGGCGGTTCGAGTCCGTCTACCCCAACTATATTGCCCGATGGTGTAGCGGTAGCACAAATGTTTTTGGTGCATTTAGGGTTGGTTCGAATCCAGCTCGGGTAACAATATAGGGTAATAGAGGAGTCCGGTCTATCTCGCTTCGTTTGGGACGAAGAGCACGCAGGTTCGAATCCTGCTTACCCTACAATACTGGTAGTTAGCTCATTTGGTTAGAGCATCTCGCTGATACCGAGAAGGTGGCAGGTTCGAATCCCGCACTACCAACACACATCTCCTTGGTGTAATGGTAACATACCGGTCTCCAAAACCGTTGATTATAGTTCGAATCTATAAGGGGGTGCAAATGGTGTTTGAAGCTTTAAGGTGAAGCGCTAGTTTGTGGAGCTAGATAAGACGGTTCGATACCGTCCTCACACCCAAAATTGCCCGTATGGCGGAATTGGCATACGCAGTGGTCTTAGAAGCCATAACTTACAGGTTCGACTCCTGTTACGGGTACAAAAAATAAAAAATAAATATATAGAAATAGTTGATATTTTAAAAAACTTTCTGTATATTTGTATAAGTTCTTTGGAAGATGGAAATGCTCGGTTGGACTAGGGGTTAGGTCACATCCCTTTCACGGATGTAGCACGGGTTCGAATCCCGTACCGAGTACAAAAAGTTCCGAGCTTTGCAAGGCTGAAGTAATGATGTACACATTACACGATAGGAAGGGAAACCTATCAATTGCCTCCTTAGCTCAGCAGGTAGAGCAACTGATTTGTAATCAGTAGGTCGTTGGTTCGATTCCGACAGGAGGCTCAATAGGATTGTTGGTGAAGTTGGTTATCATGCCACCCTGTCACGGTGGAGTTCACGGGTTCGAGTCCCGTACAGTCCGCATATGGTTCTGTAGCTCAGTTGGATAGAGCAACTGCCTTCTAAGCAGTAGGTCATTGGTTCGAATCCAATCGGAATCACTAACTATAAAAACAATATTATGAAAAGAAATTGGATTTTTATAGCTGTATTATGTTTTGTTCCGTATAATCTAATAACATCAGCTTCCGATGTAAGGGAATTTGTTATAGATACGGAAAAAGAAGTAGAAGAGAAAGTTGCTGATGAGTTTAAGAAAATAGTTACCTTAACAACTTATTCAGTAACGGAGGAGGAAACGGATGATTCACCAACGATAACCGCAAGTGGTTTTGAAATTGATGAAGATAATCCAAAAAAGCATAGAATTATAGCTGTTAGTAGAGATTTGAAACGAAGGCTCAGATTTGGTGAGAAGGTAGTGTTAAGTAATGCCGGAAGATTCAATGGAGTTTGGTATGTTAGGGATTTAATGAATAGTAGATTTAAAAACAAAATCGATGTTCTAATTAACCCCGATGATAAACAAACAAAAATGTTTGGAGTTGTAATAAAAAAGCTTGATTAATTCAAAAATTTTTATTACATTTGTAATGTTCTTTGATATGATGCCTGGGTGATGGAATTGGTAGACATGTAAGACTTAAAATCTTATGGACCGAAACGTCCGTGCGGGTTCGATTCCCGCCCCAGGTACCAAATGGGGGTATAGCTCAGTTGGCTAGAGCATCTGCCTTGCACGCAGAGGGTCGTGGGTTCGAATCCCTCTACCTCCACATATGCCGGAGTGGCGGAAACGGGTGTGTACAACCCTAAGACGTGCCTATTCTAGAATGGTGGTGTAACCGAAAAGGACATCGTGTGAGTATCCAATCTCACCTCCGGCACCTTTATTTGGACCTATAGCTCAGTTGGTTAGAGCAGGTCGCTCATAACGACAAGGTCACAGGTTCGAGCCCTGTTTGGTCCACATATTTTAAAACAAGAGTTATGAAAGTAATATTTTTAGACCACGATGGTGTTATATGTTTATCAACCGAATGGGGTGGTAGACATAAAAAACAAAGAGAATTTGGACGTAAGATGAGTCAAGGTATTTCGGAAATGCCTGTTGAAATGCGATTTGATAATTTTAATAAGAAAGCAGTTAAGATATTAAATGAAATTTTGGAAGAAACTAACGCTGAAATTGTTGTCTCATCTGATTGGAAAAGATGGGCGACTGTTGAGGAGATGGGTGAGTATTATGAATCAAAGGGAATCAAAAAGAAGCCAATAGCATTTACGCCAGATTTAAAAAATTGTAATTGGCACCATGGTGAATTTCCTTGGTCTCGTGCTTGGGATTTAGAACAATGCCGTGTAATTGAAATTAAACAATACCTACATGACCATCCCGAAATTACACATTGGGTTTCGGTTGATGATTTAAGAATGGGGAAAAGTGGATTGGATTATTCAATTCAATATGAGCACGAATGGGGATTAGATAACTTTGTAGAAACACCACGTAGTACGGAAGGAATCAAACAAAGTGGAATTAAAGAAAAGATTATAAAATTTTTAAAATAAGAGTTATGAAATTAACATTGAACAAAGGGCAGAAGTTGTGGTTCACATCGGATACGCACTACAACCATGCTAACATTTGTTCAGCTACAACAAAGTGGACAGACCCGGTGACTTGTAGAGAATTCAAAACATTGGAACATATGAACGCACACCTTGTTGGCAACATCAACGAAATGGTTGGGCAAGATGATATTCTATTTCATTTGGGTGATTGGAGTTTCGGTGGTTTTGAACAAATAGAATTATTTAGAAATCAAATTGTATGTAGAAATATTCACATCATTACAGGTAACCACGACCATCATATTGAAAACAATAGAGAAGGTATTCAATCGATTTTCAGTTCGGTAAACAAATACCTAAACTTAAATGTAAAGTGGAATGTCGGTACACCATTGATGGGTGAGCAAAGATTTGCTCTAATGCACTTTCCAATAGCAAGTTGGGATAATATGGCGAAAGGTGCTATCCATTTGCATGGACACGTTCACTTTGAACCGAGATTACGAATTGGTGCTGGAAAAATGATGGATGTGGGGGTAGATGGTAATGGATTATACCCAATCGAAATGAGTGAAGTATTGAGATTAATGAGAAACCAGCCAATCAAAAGTATGTTTACATTTGACCATCATGAGATTGTAGAAAATTATAGATAATGAGAAAAATATTAACATTAGTAAGAGGGGTGCCAGGCAGTGGTAAATCAACATTTGCCAATTGGATTTGGAATGAGTATGCTATTTGTGAAGCTGATAAGTTCTTTTATGATAAAGAGGGGAACTATAACTTTGATGCTACTAAACTATCTCAAGCACATAAATGGTGTAGAGAACAAGTTGAGATTAAAATGAAAGATAACCAATTGAATCCACAATTCTATTCCGAAATTGTAGTATCAAATACATTCACAAAAGAATGGGAGATGGCCGAATACTTTGAGTTAGCCGAAAAGTATGGTTATATGGTATTTACTATCATTGTTGAAAACCGACATGGTGGAATAAATCAGCATGGAGTACCTGCTGAAAAAATAGAACAAATGAAAAATAGATTCGAAGTTAAATTATAGGATATGGAAAATAATAATTCAGTTTGCTATATGGCAACAATCAATGAAATCAGACCAATCGAAGGAGCTGATAAGATTGAGTTAGTAGTAGTTGGTGGTTGGAATTGTATTGCCCAAAAGGGAGAGCAAATTGTAGGTGATATAGTTATCATCGCTACAACCGATGCGGTTATTCCACAATCATTATCGGATGAGATTGGTGTAACTAATTATCTTCGTAAAGGTGGTAGAGTTAGGACTGTGAAGTTAAGGGGAGTATATTCTGAATGCTTAATCATTCCAAATAAGTTTTTACATGGTAGAGTTACTATGGGAGATTGGGATTTGAAAGATGGTAGCGATTGTATGGATATCTTTGGTGTATTCAAATACGAACCACCCGCTAAGATGGTACAATTATCCGGCGGCAGAAAGATTCGTTACCAAGACAATCCAAACTTCCATGTCTATTATAAGTTCCCTAACTTAAAGAATGTGCCGGGAATGTCTACCGAAGAAGATACTGTGGAAATCACTCGTAAGATTCACGGAACAAATGCACGATATGGTATTGTTAAGAAAACTAAATTATCTATTTGGGATAGACTTAAAATATCATTAGCTAAAAAAGTTAAACCAGAGTGGAAATGGGCTGAATATGAATTTGTAGTAGGTTCGCATAATGTTGAAAAGGGTTCAGATTCACAAGGTTTCTATGATACCAACGTGTGGTATGATATCGAAAAGAAATATGATATCAAATCAAAGTTATGGGATTATGTTAAGAATTGGGATGACGTAGAAATAGGCGGTGGTATTACCTTATATGGTGAGATTTACGGAGCTGGAATTCAAAAGGGATATGATTATGGGTTGAAAGAGATTGAGTTCGTAGGATTCGATGCAAAAGAGAATGGTGAGTATTTAAGTACAATCAATTCAAAGTTGTTATTCAGAGATATCTTAAAGTTACCATATGTTGAGCAATTGTATTTCGGTGAATGGTCGCAAGAAGTACAAGATAAGTTTGTATTTAATAACTTCATTGAAGGAACGAAAGTACCGCATGAAGGTATTGTAATCAAACATCATTCAGGTGAAAGACAAAAGATTGCTAAAGTAATCAACCCAGATTATTTAATCTATGGTGAGAAGCATGATATTGAAGATTCACATTAAAATAAATTTGGAAATCTAAAATATTAGTAGTATATTTGTAAAAATAAAACGATAAAAGATGAACGTAAAACAAGCATTAAAAGTAAAGAACAAATTGGTTGCAGATTTAAAAGCTCAGTATGAGATTTTAAAGAAGTACAACTCAATTGAGGAAGGTAATCCACGTAGATATTCTATGACGGATACATTGAGTAAAATCAAAACTCTACAAGCGGAGTTAGTTGAATTGAAAACCAAAATCCATAAAGCAAATCAACCAGTGTATGATAAAATCTTCGCATTGGCAGAGTTGAAAGGAATGATTAAGGAATTGAAGAAAGTTCCAACGGATGAAGGAAAGCAAGAATCCCGTTACAGTAGTACTGTTTCAGTAAAGGAAGTAGAATTGAATGTAACTGATATTGATACAAGCGTTTCAATATTAGAATCTCAAATAGAAGAAATTCAAAATGAGTTGGATGTTCATAACGCAACAACCAATATCTAAAAATATTGAGTGAGTGGGGTTTGAAACTGATTGATTAGTTTATTCTTACAATTCAACTATGATGCCAATATAGCGGATGAACGAATAAGATAATGAATGATTTACAAACTTCAACAATATTAGGGTCTCTTGTCGGCATGTCAATATAATCAAACTTCGCTGAAACTCGGATAACCTTTTTAATTGGATTCATTCCTCACAAACTCAACCTTATTAAAAATTAAAACTTAAAATATGTTTATTACTTATTATGTAATTTGTGTTATCTATTGTTTCTATCAGCTTTTCTTTAAGTTAAAGCATCGTTATGATAATACACCAACCGGAAACTCTCCGGAATTAGATGCCATTATGGTATTGATGATGGCTTGGATATTAGCTCCTATCGATGTATCATTAACTTGGATACGTTGGTATAAAGAAGCTGAAGAAGCTCGTAGAAGAAGCAGTGAAAAAATATTTTAATATATACATATAGTTGTATATAAAGGAGAAATGGCAGAGTGGTTGAATGCACCGGTCTTGAAAACCGGCATACTGAAAGGTATCTGGGGTTCGAATCCCTGTTTCTCCGCATATTGTGATGTGTTGAAATTGGCAGACAAGCCCTCCTGTCTCGGGGGTGGAGAACATCTGATAAACGTAGAATAATGGGTTGACCACTGTGCCGGCAATTTGTTCTATGGCTAAAGACTCCGTAGATGGTTCGAATCCTCTCATCACAGCTTATTATATTAATATAACCATTTATTTGAATATGGATACCCAAAAGTTGTTGAAGCCGCTTACTATGATTTTCCAAATGATACTAATCTATTTGGTTTTTTCTTTTATTGAAACAAATTTCAATCCTATGGAGTGGACGTGGTGGGAAAGAGCCTTATCTTTATTGTGGTTATTTTATGCATGGAATAACACACTTAAAGAACAATAATAAAATGGGACAAGAACATTTAATAGCTATCGGAATTAGCGTAGGTTTATCAGCAGTAGTTGCATACTTTTGGGTAAGAGGTATTGATAACATGCATAAAAAATATCCTGATTATAAGGGAGAAGATTTTTTGGATTGGGAAAATGCAGAAGCACCTTGGGTAGAGGACTGGGATGATGAAAAAGTACACACCGAAGGAGAAATAGGATGACAATTAAAATAGATAATCTAAATAAAGTTGTTTATTTACAAAAATTACATTTCAGTAATAATAGTATTTTATCTGAAACTGTTAATGATATTTTAAATAATAATTTATTCGATTATAAAATTGTAATCTTAGAAAGGGGAGAATCTTTCGCATCTTGCTTTGAGTTATATAGTAGATTTCATTACTTACTATTGACTAATAACTTAACTAATAGAGTTTATATATTTACTGAAACCGAAGTTGAAGAATATTACTCTTTTATAAAAAATAAATTTGGATGGGAGTGTGTGTTTTTAACGGCATTCTACGATTCACCAAATATGTATTTAAATGAATACAAAATGGATTTTGAAGCATCTATTCATATCCATCATTGGCAATTGAATTATAAAGTTCCTATTGAAAAGAAAATCAAAAAACATTTTTTAACATTAAATAGAAGTTATAGAAGCGAATCACATTGGCATAGAAAAGAGCTATATCAATTTATGAATGATATCGATATATTAAAAAAATCATATGCATCATTCAGATTTGTAAAAGAATTTGATAATAATTTTAATGAAGCTATAAATCATATAGATGATATAAATAATAAACATAATTTATATACTCAAATAGATTTAAAAGAATTATACAATTCCGCATTTATAACTTTATTAACTGAATCAAATTTTGAACCAACTTTAAAGATAAGACTATTAAATAATACAGGTGGATTTTCGGATGAAAGTTTTGAATTTAGAAATGATTATTTAACTGAAAAGACTTCTAGAAATTTGGTATTGGGAATGCCATTTATTATGTTAGGGCCTGCACATTCTCTGGATAGATTACATAAAATGGGGTTTAAGACCTTTGATGGGTTTATAAATGAATCTTATGATAGAGAATCAGACCAAAATGTTAGAATGGAATTGATTAAAGAGGAAATATTTAAAATATCAAAATTATCAACAAATTATTTAGAAAATATTTATAAAGAATTATATCCAATATTATTGCATAATAAAAATAATATAAAAAATATACAAGATAATAATGCTAAAAAAATACAAAATATATGGAAGTAGAGCAATTTACAATTATCAAAAATCTATTAGAAGAAATTAGAGATTTATTAAAAAATCAACAATCGCAATCACAAACAAAGATTACAGTTGTTGGTAATAAACCACAAACTAATTCAGTTCCTAAAGCAAAAGGATTCGACCCAAAAGAAGATTTTGAGTTTTAATCTATATTTATACAAAAGATATTTTAGAAATGATTAAAGCAGGTAGATACGATTTAGATGAATCATCGATAGGTAGAATCCATCAACACGTTGTTTCCAATCCAAAAGTAAAAAATTGGGGAGTAGTAACAGCAAGTAGAGGTGAGTTAACCGCAGCTGAAAACAAACAAAGAAATAAAGAGTTAGAAAACGATTTGCGTAAATTGGGATATGGATTTGTTCACGTAGATGGTATGTGGCAGGAATGTAGAAAGCCCGATACCGAATACAAAGATTGTCCCGATGATATGAAAGTTCCAACAACTGAAAAATCCCTATTTGTTCCAAACATATCACAAGAGCATATTCAGGCATTAGGTAAGAAGTATCAGCAAGATAGTGTGTTATTCGCTGATGAGGAAACTAAAGCAAAAGGTGAAGCAACTTTCATAGATTCAAAATCAGGCGAAGCATTTAATATTGGAAAGTTTTCACCTGGCAAAGTAGCGCAAGGATATAGTAAATTGAAGGGTGGGCAAGTGTTTACATTTGAACCAAAAGATGAACCACAAAAAGCTGATGAACCAAAAATTCAAACAAAAGCAGAACCGGGTTCTGAAAAGATGGTATCAAACCCAACCAAGCTAAAATCACTTTTACCAAAAGGAATAGCTGATAAACTAATTAAGAATCCTGAAACGGGTAAAATGATTAAAGTAAAATCAGCTTTAAAATATGATAAAAATTCGCCGGTGTATAAAGCAACTGTTGCTATGGTTAAACAGGCGGCTAAAACGGCTAAAAAGTAGTATTTCATAACTAATTGATAATCAAAGACTTACAAATGTAGGTCTTTTTTTATGCCTAACGTGTTGATAATCAATGGATTAAAAAATATTTTAAAAAATGTTTGGCAATATGAGATATTTTTCGTATATTGTGTAACAATTGAGAGTTAAACTATAAAATTGAGTATATATGAGTTACCTATCTAAATGGAGTTCCAACAAAAAATCAAAAGTATCTTCTGCTTCATCCTTTTGGGCTGATGAGTGGAGTAACTATGATGATGATGTTTTCGCTGAATCTTATTACGATGATGAGAAGGGTGTTTGGGCAACTAAAAAGTTATCTTCATCCGAATCTTCAACCGTTGAAATGTTAAGGTTATCAGCTCACCGAAGAGCAATCGCTAACTTCGTTAACATTCTTACTAACAAAAGTATCCCTGTTAAGTTCTACAAAAAAGGTGAATCTTACACTAACGGGCAATACGTTGTTCTTTCCGCTGAAGTAAAGCCGGAAAAATTTGATGTGGCTGTTGGTTTAGCATTGCACGAAGCATCTCACATCAACCTAACAAACTTCGATACGTTTAGTAGGTATTCAGTTCCTCAAACTTTGAGAGAACTATTCGAATCAAAAGGTGTTCACAATGGTGAAGTATGGAATTTAGTTAAGAATCTTACCAATTGGATTGAAGATAGACGTATTGACCAATTCATTTTCGATACGTGTCCAGGTTATAGAGATTACTATCGTGCACTATACGATGAATACTTCAATGATAAAGTAATTGATAAGGGTATTATTTCCGATGAATTTACCGATGAGAATATCGAATCATATATGTTTCGTATTATCAACCTTACCAACCCTAACACTAAGTTAAATAAACTTAAAGGTTTGGCTAAGATTTATTCATTGGTTGACCTTAAAAATATTGGTAGATTAAAAACTACTACCGATAGTTTATTAGTGGCCGAACAAATTGCTGAAATTATTTGTAAAGCTATTGACCCTCTTCCACAAACACAACCACAAAGTGGTGGACAAGGTGAGCAAGATAAAGATGGTGAACCACAACAAACCGAAGGTAATGGTGGGCAAGGTGATTCTGATGTAAATGAGGATGTTGATAACGATGCTTCAAACGATGAGCAATCGCCTTCAACGGGTGGTGGTTCAATGCAGAATCAACCTACGATGGGTGGTACTGAATCTGATGAAGATAATGGTACGGCTGATGGCGATAAGGATGATGCTAATGGTAAAAGTAAATCTACATTGGCTGATAACGTTAAGAAACAACTTCAACGTAAAATTCAAAATCAGAAAGATTTCGTTAACAATAACATTAAGAAAAAATCAATCACTAAGAAAGATGAGCAGTTGCTTGATTCGGTTGAGAAGAGTGGTACTGAATTAGTTAGTGTTGGTGGTGAGCAAGTTGGTGGTGTAGGTTTCTTACGTGGTACACAATGTATCGTATCTAAGAAAATGACTGAAGAGTTAATGCAAGATAGAGATTTCCCATTCGCTGATTGGTATAAAGGTTGGGGTGATATGCCGGCTCGATTCTCTGGCTACAATGAAGCAGCATTGAGAAAGGGTATTCAATTGGGTACGTTGTTGGGTAAGAGATTGGCTGTTCGTAGTGAGGAGCGTGTTACCGATAACCCTCGCCAAAAGAGTGGTAAGATTGACCGTAGATTGATTGCCGGACTTGGTTATGATTATGTAAACGTATTCAGTACTAAGGATGTGGATAAATACAAAAAAGCTAACTTACATATCAGCTTAGATGGTAGTGGTTCAATGAGTGGTTCTGCTTGGAACAAAGCACTTACAACTACAATCGCTATTTGTAAAGCAGCTTCGATGGTTTCTAACTTAGAAGTTCAGGTTACAATCAGAGGTATTTGGGGTAGAAAAGCTTACATCTGCCAGGCGTATGATTCGCGTGTAGATAAGTTCGATAAAGTAAAACGTTTGTTTCCGGCATTGCACGCTAATGGTACAACGCCAGAAGGTTTGTGTTACGAAGCAGTTATGAAATACTTCGTTCCAACTACAAAGGATATCGATTCTTATTTCCTAAACATATGTGATGGTGAACCTAATTTTAGTGAAGATGGTACTAACTACTATGGTAATGTAGCTGTTGAGCACACCCGTAAGATGGTTAAGAAAATGAAAGAGCAAGGTATCAATGTTATGGCTTACTTTGTTTCTGATTATGGTGCCAGTGGTAGTTCAGAAACTAAGTTCAAACGTATGTATGGTGAAGATAGCCGATTTATCGATATCGAAAATATCGTTCCAATTACTAAGACGTTGAACGAATTATTCCTTAAAAAATAGTAAAAAACAATGGGTTCATAACGTGTTGATTATGAATAAGTTATGACCCATTGATTATCAATGAGTTATGAATATAAACTATACTAATATAAAGAGTGAAATACTTACCTTATTGGGTAATTATAATCGATTCCTGCCGGGTTTCTGTGAGTTTTTGACCCCTTATTTATGGTATGTTTCACAATTAATTTAAAAAATAATTGAAAAAAAATTTGGCAATATCGAGATTTATTCGTATATTGTGGAACAATTGAGAGTTAAATATTAATCATTAAAAAATAGAGTTATGAGAAAGTCTAAAAATGAAGTGTTAGTAGGTTACACTAATGAAATCTACAAAGTTGAGAATGTTGGTAGTCGTTTTAACTTAGTTAATACTGCCGGTGAAGTAGAAACCGATTCTACAATTGTTACATCTTTCCTTAGAAAGAAAGCTCACAAATCAAATTCAGCAATTCGTGCTCACATTAACAAAAACGGACAGAAATCTTTCCGTATGGTAGATATGAATGAATATAATGAAATGTTGGTAAAGCCAATCAATACCGCATTGGCTGAAACTGTTGTTGAGAACCCAACCGAACACAAAGAAGTTATCGACTTCGTTCACAATGAGGGTATCAAACTAAAGCCCGCTAATCTTATTATGACTGAATTGAAGTGGAAATACTTACTTCGTTCAGCAGTTAGAGCTAAAAACATTATGATGACAGGACCTGCCGGTAGTGGTAAAACTATGGCGGCTAAAGCATTGGTTGAAGCTCTTAATCGTCCGTTCTTCTATTTCAACTTAGGAGCAACGCAGGACCCGAGAGCATCGTTAATTGGTAATACTCACTTCAACAAAGCTGAAGGTACTTACTTTAACGAATCCGCTTTCGTAAAAGCAATTAAGACTCCTTATTCAGTTGTTCTATTGGATGAGTTGTCCCGTTCACATCCCGAAGCGTGGAACATTTTGATGACTGTGTTGGATGCCGGACAACGTTACTTACGTTTGGATGAGGCTGTTGATTCACCAATCGTTAAAGTAGCTGAAGGTGTTACCTTTATCGCTACCGCTAACATCGGTAACGAATTTACATCAACGCGTGTTCTTGACCGTGCATTGGTTGACCGTTTCGTAACTATCGAAGTGGATGTGTTGAACGCTGAGCAGGAATTCGAATTACTTACAATGTTATATCCTGAAGCTAACGCTGATGATTTGAAAGCAATCTCTGAAATCGCCGCTCACACTCGTGACCAGATAAAATCAGATGTTGGTAAAATCAGTACGGCTGTATCGACTCGTATTTCGGTAGAGATGGCCGGTTTGATTTACGATGGATTTAATATCATTGAAGCAGCCGAAGTTGCTATCTTCCCACTTTATTCGCAGGATGGTGGCATGGATTCAGAACGTACATACATCAAACAATTAGTTCAAAAGTATGTTAGAACTGAAAACGACACCAACCTATATGAGAATGTAGTAGAAGAAGTTAAGGATGAAATTCAATGGTAAAAATATTGGGGCGGTTACTCATAACTCATACTCATAACTCTCCCGCCCCATAAGCATAGACCCCACTTTTAGTGGGGTTCTATGTTTTATTTGAGTATGATAAATTAAATATATGATAAAAATAGATTATAAAATAGAGCAAATTAAACCTAAGATATACGCTGTTATTATCGAAGATAGATACGATAGAGCAATGACATTCCTTAGAGTACAGGAGTTCTATGAATCACCTAATCCGGCATTTAGAGGTAATAAAGATTTCTCTTTTACTGAATATATGAAATGGTATAGTAAAGAATATGGTAGAGGATTTACCTATGGTATCGATTGGAGTGGGTTCAATGTTCCCTTAGAAGTTGCTTATAATTGCTACGATACATTGAATGATAGATATACCGATTACGATGATGTGATGGAATCCATTGTTCACCAATTATACGAACTGAATGGTGATGATGTTGATGGTTATATGATTGGAGCAGGTAGTACCGATGGTGATACGTTTCAACACGAAGTTTGCCACGGGTTATACGCCACCAATAAGCAGTACAAAGAGTTGGTAAGTGAAATAACATTGACTATACCAACAAAAGATTACCTTACATTCAGAAACAACCTAATTGAAATGGGTTATACTGATAAAGTAATCGATGATGAAATTCAGGCTTATCTGGCATTTGGACACGATTACAAACCTTTCATAAAAGGTGTAAGTAAAAAAGTATGTAACGAATTACATACACAATATATTAATGTATTTAAAAACTTTTAAAATTATGATACAACCAAAAGAGAGTAATTCAAAGAGCCACTTTTACATATCAATTGCTAAAAGTGCATTGAGAATAGCAGCGTGTTATTTCTTATTTTATGAACAATTTGGATACACTGCAATACTATTAGCGTGGGCTGAAGTATTGGGTATAGCTGAAGAAATATTTTAAGTTATGGAAAATATAATGCAAATTAACTATCCGTGTCAAATTGTATTTGGATTTCCGGATGATATTAAAATTATTTATTTAAACTAATAAGATTATGGGAGTAGATATATCAGGCAGAAAGCCTAAAACGGAAGCAGGAGATTACTTCTGTTCTAATTGGTGGGGGTGGAGACCGATTCTCGCCCTATCAGAATCAGCTATGTTAAATAGCAAATTGGATTACGATACTTCGTATTGGGGTTCAAACGATGGTAAAGGATTGAGAACACAAAAGCAATGTGATAAGTTAGCAGATGCTTTAGAGTTGTTGATATCAAATACCTATAATGAATACCTTACAACCGATGACGACAGAATTTATATTGTTATGGGTATGTGGAGTGAAGCAGGAACGGGTAGATTCATACCATCGGAAGTTCAGGCATCCTTAAATGAACAATATGAATATGGTGATATCCTTTATGGTCCTGTTGTAGCATCAGATGGTACAATGGTAGAATCGGCATATGGTACTTCGTTAGGTAGATTAAAGCAATGGATAACTTTCCTACGCAATTGTGGTGGATTTAAAATTTGGTAATTTAAAATAAAATTAGTATATTAGGTTTATGAAAACATTTAAAGATTTACAATTCAATCCACATCCAAACAAAATGGGTGGGGTTCAAGCCATCGAAAGATTTGAGAATGGATATGGTGCTAGTATAGTATGTACTCCTTATACCTATGGTGGTAAAGAAGGGTTATATGAACTGGCTGTGTTTGATAGCGATGGGCATATTACATATGATACCCCGATTACAAATGATGTTTTGGGATATTTATCAGAGCAAGATGTAACAGAAGTGTTAATTAAAATACAACAATTATGAAAGAATTTATAGCAAAATATCAGAAAGCAATTGTAGGGACTGGCGCTGTAGCCGTACTATTGATTTGTTATTTTCAACAAAAGGAATTAGCTAAGTTAAGAGCCGAACCTAAAATCGAAGTTTATACGGGCGGTGATATCGAAAAAGGTAAGTTGATTGATTCTTTACAAAGCCGATGTGATTCATTAGAAGCAGAACTATGGCCTGCTCAAATTGAGTTGGGTAGATATGAAGTGGCATATCAAATCCTATTAGAGAGAAACCCAAAGGCTGCTAAGCAATATGGTGATATAATTTCTAACGAAACGGAATAATATGAAAAATAAATCCTATGATAAATTAATACTATTCGTAGTATATCTTTTATTGTTATTAACTATCACATTCTTTTCATCGTGTAGCAAAGATGATTTGTTTCCGAATAAAAATATAGAAATGAGTATCGATACCCGTTTACCTAAAGATGTAAATGGGTATTCTCATTTTAAGTTGTATTCATCTACCACACAAAACATCCATACAATATCGGGTTCAATAACATCAAATGGTAGAGTGCCAGATAATCCGAGAGAGAAGGTGGAGTGGGAAAGTTCACACTATTGGACACTAAAGCAAGGTGAATCAATTGGTACGATATACAGAAGAACTTGGCGAGGGTTGGGTTGGCAGATTGTGGATAGTATCAAAGTAGTTAATCTTAAAACTGCCCAAGTACCTACAATCAATCCCGTTTGTTATAATTCGGCAGATGGTACTATCAATACGGTAATAGCACCTATGTATAATATGAAAGGCGATACCCTAACCATTATAGCTAAATCAAATGGTGTGGTAAAAATAGCTAAAATAGTTCTTGATTAATTGGAAAAAATTTCGTATATTTACTTTGTAATAAGAGATAAACGATATGAACGATGTATTTTGGATTGACGGATTGGGATGGGTTAGGGAGATAACTCACTTCCGATTGAATGAAAATGGAGTAAATGAACCATATACTGAATATGAAATTGTTAAACCCTAAAATTATGATAGACTGGATTAAAAACAAATTGATTCCGCCTTACAAACCAAATGACAAAGAGAAGTTGATTTTGGATATTGTAACAAATTTATGTGAACAATCGGATACCGATATTAAAATGGCTCCGATTAGTGGTAGATATTTCTTAGTTAACAAACGATTGGAATATTGGGTAAGAGTTTGGGAAGATGGTATTACCATCACAAATCACAAATTTACATTTACCAATTCAGCTTTACAATCATTCCAATCCAAAGTAATTAATATTGTAGAAGCTTCTATTGAGAAAAGTAGAGATGAATTTGAGCAAGCGGTGTTTCAAAACGAAGTTGAATTATTAGAAAATATTATTGGTAATATTAAAACTAAAAAATAAGTTATGGGAAAAATGAAAGAGTTATTCATGCAGTATCAAGAAGAAATGCGTGGGCAAGATGAATTCATCGATGATGATTTTCATTTTCAACAATGGTGTGAGAACAAAGCTAAAGAAGAAGCTGAATTTTGGGAATTTGTAAATAGTGGTTCTATATTTCCAGATGATATGTTCTACGATGATGAGTATTATAAATCTACCTACCATCCAACAAAAGAAGAAGAGGAGGCGGCATTTAAATTGTTTAATGAAAAAAAGTAAAGTATGGATATCCTATCCGAAATAATAGAAACCGTCGATTATATGATGGCTGAATTGGAGCAGAGTGATTTTTATGACCAATATATCTTTTGTGATGCATTCCGATTGAGAAGAGAATTGGAAATACAAATGCAACGTAATTGGGAACAATTTGAAGATATACATTTATCAGATGACCAATTTATGGAAGTTATTAGAAGAGTAACCGAAGCAGGTGTTAACAAAACATTTAGTGATATGGTAATGGATGGAACTATTATAATGGATTCAGTTAACGCTGATGGAGAACTTCTTTATAAATTAAACCCTGAAATTGATGAAAATGATTTACAATCCTAATAACGAATTAACCGATGAGCAAATGAAAGAATTAAGTGAGGCTGATTTCTTTGAGTACTTAGATACTAAAGCGGCTTACTTAAAACAATTCACCGCACCCATCGGTCAATATCACGCAAAGCAATTCGCTGCAATGACAAAAGGTGGAGAATTGACTACTAAAGAATTAAAAAGAGCCAAAGAATTGGGTAAGATTGGAGATGACGAGAAAGCGAGAAAGATAGCAGAAGCAGCAGCTCGTAAAGGTGGTGACCCTAAATTCAAAGATGCCGGTATCAAAAACATTAAAACAAATAGAACCCAATGGTTCGATTAAAACAAATATTATGGCAGGATATACACCTTTAAAAACAGGCTTTAATAAACCAACAACGTTTACTGTTAAGCATTACGATAAAACTATTACAATAGAAATTGACCATAGTGATATCGATTTGAATGATGCGATGGAAACATTTGAATCGCTTACAATTGCTATGGGATTCAGTAAAGATGGATTTAGAAGATGGGTAAAAGAGATGGCGGATGTTTATTCAGAAGAGGATGCCGAAGATAAAGAAGCATTTATTAAAGAATATGAATATGAATTGGAGCAGAAACGGATGGTTCTTACAGATGAAGATATTAGAACTATAATTAGAACTAATGAAAATCCACCTGAACCAACTGAAGCTTTGAAAGAAGCTGCTAAAAAATATAAAGCAAATTTGGATTTTAAAGGATATGAGGGTGATAACTTTGAGGACTACCAAAATAAAAATGATTAATGGGATTCAATCAATGTTATCTTAGAAGTGTTGAGGATTTAAAATCCGAATGTGAATCCAATGGATTGGAGTTATTTGTAAAACGATATAAAAAATATGATTCGTTAACAGGTTCATCGGAATCGTTTCAATTTTTAGAACAAAAAATTAAAGAGTATGAGTTACAACAAATTCAGATGGTGGACAAAGGGGAGACCTAACAAACCACTTAAAGCAGATGCTCCACTACTATTGAAAATACGAAATGGTGACTTTGATTACTCTTATATGTTTAGTGAGGCTCGGATTGTTAAGGAGGCTGCAAAAAAAGCATCGGAGGATGCTTATAAGAACTATGGGGGTACGGATGAGCAAAATCGTATTCAGGCTTCTTTGGAAGCTGGAAGGATGAAACGAATCAAATCCATTAAGTTAGAATTGGAAGCAATGGCTGACGAGAATAGAATCCTTTGGAAACTTCGTAAAGAATTTACAGCTGAATTCGGAAAGGATTTGTGGGACAAAGCAATGGAAAGACAGAGAGGTAAAGGTACTTTAGAAGATTTGTATTGGTGGTATAAGAAGCAAGTTAAGGAAGGTACTACCAAATCGGAGATAGATATCCAATTAAAGAGAGTTAATATAAAAGGTTTGGAACATTTAATTATATGATAAATAATGTATTTGTAGATTTAAATAGAGGTCGTGAATATATTAAAATATTGACTTTATTTGGCAATAAGGAATTAAAATGCGTAGAAAATAAAGCCGATTACAATTTATTCTACAATAAAAAATATGATATTTACATTCCGATACAACATACTACATCTACGAACAGTAAAAACATTTTAGATATTTTTTTAGAAGATAATATTGACTCTATTGATTGTAAAAAATATGTATTATTACCAACGGAAAATGGTTCAAATGAATATTTAGATGAATTTATAAATAAATATACCAATATCATTCCTATACTATGTTATATAAACACAGACAATTTTCCACACATATCATACGACATAGATAAGTACAATATAAAAATTGTAGCATCTATGATGTATCCGCGTGATGATATGGATGTAGATTTAATGTTTGATTGTGGATTATCTTTGTGTTACTTTTACTATTTGAATTTATGGTCTTTAACTGATTTTAGTTTATTATTTGATAACCCAAATCCTAAAGACAAAATATTTTGCTATTCAAAAGGATTTTATAGTGGAGCTCGTTCACATAGAAAATATTGGCTTGATAGATTGAAATCAATTTTACCAAATAAATTAATAAAAACATCAAATACTTTAGATAAACCGCATTTTAAAAATGCAAATTTAACATTAGCATCATATGCTTTAGCTAGTTATTTTGATTACAATGATTGTATGTTTAATATAATAGCTGAAACGGATAATGTATATGGATTAAATAAATCATATAAATTTACAGAAAAAACATTGTATTCTATATTGTTTGCTAATCCATCTTTTTTAATATGTAGACCGGAATTGATAAACTATTTAAATACATTAAAAATTGCTTTACTAAATAATGAATTTGGATTTAATTTAAATGAAGATTTTAGTATATGTTTTGATAATTTTTCTAAGTTTATGGCTAATTCGAATTTAGAAGATAGAATTATTTTGTATAGAAAGCATAAAGAATTGCAAAAAATCAATAGAGCATTATTATTAAATTATATAGAAACTTCTAAAAATGAAATATTGGAGTATATATTAAAGTAAATCGGTTATGTATTGTTTAATTAAAATTACTAAAATGGACGACGGTGATAGTAAAAACAATCAACAAGCTGAAAAGCAAGGAAAACAGAGTAATGTTATACAAAGATATGGCATTAATGCTGGCACTATTCTTCAATCCCTTTGGATTCGATGCCGTACAATATTCCCTACTGCTACTGACAGGAAGTTTATGGAAAGCGAACTTCGTTTTGTATTGTATAGCGGGATTATTCTTTGGACTTTATATTTGGTTTACGAAGCAATTAAATAAAAAATAAAATAAATAATATGAGTTACATCGACACAGCTGAAGTATTTTTTGAATCATTAAAGCATAAAAATATGCCGAACATTGAAAATAGTTTAGCTGAAAATTGCTATATGACGGACTTTAATGGAACTTGGCCTGGCAAAAAATGGGTGTGTGAAACCATTCATTCCTTTTTTCAAAATCCATATGAGTTAACCATATACGAATATCACGAATGTGAGAACACTGTATTTGTAAAATATAGTTTGAAATATAGTAATTCAACAGCGATGAATTGTATTGATGAACTAACATTTAACGATGAATCAAAAATCGAAAAAATCACAAAGTACAAAAGGTAATATGAAACCAATGATACTACATATAGATATTGGTAATCAATCTTTGGTAAATTGGACTAACAATAACAAATACATAATACATTCAGAATTAGTTAGGTATTGTGAAAAATTAATAGTTGGAGAATTTGATATTGTAGAAGCCATAATGATATCCAATTTAGCAGATAATGTGGTCTTTATGGTTAGTGATAAAAACGTATTAGATACGTTGAATAAAGCTATGGAGTATTTCTTAGAAATAGAAGAGTACGAACAATGTGGAAAAATTCGTGATTTGTTAATACTTATTTCCAATAGAAACAAAGTATAAAAAATTATGGAAGAAAATTTAAAGAAAATAATCTATAAAATTAAAGATGCATTGAAGCAAATGGATTTAGATGGCGTATCGCATCCATTGTTAGATGATATCTATGATTATTGTGAAGAGATGGATGATATTATTTATTCGCAAGAAGATGATGGAATAGATATATCAGAATATTTGGATTAAAATAAAATAAATGAATAGGTTACTTTTGGGGTTTTTGTATGGGCTAGCAGCTCAGATACTTACATTTTTGCAATTGCAAGGTGGGATAAAATATAATTGGTATAATAAATACCCTGTATTAATATTATCCATAGCAATACCGATTAGTTGGTTATATATTAAATCGGTAGAGCATTTCATACACAGCTTTAATGGTGAAATTTGGCCATCCCGTCTTATAGGGTTTGGGATTGGTATAGTTGTGTTTGCTTTAATGAGTTATTTTCTATTCAATGAAGCTATTAATTTGAAAACATTCGTTTGTTTGATTTTAGCTTTTGCAATTTTAGGAATACAAATTTTTTGGAAATGAGAAAGCTCGATTTAGTTAAAGTAAATGATGAACTATACGAAGTAGTTCGTAGAATACCATATCAAAGATTCACCAAAAATATTGATGGCGAAGCTTCTAAAATCTTAAAAGAATGGGTTGGTTCTGAAAAAATATTAAAGAGTAATCAAACAAATGAATATTTATTTGTAAATTTAATAGAAGAAGCAACTTTAATCGATGACTAAGAAGCAACAATTTATTTCAGATTTACATTTTCCACTATGGTTATTAAAGGACTTTTTGTGGATGGCAGATTTGCCTATATTTAGTTTGATATTAGCTATACCTGCTATATTGGTATCCTTTTGGTTATGTATGATGACTGCGGGAAAATCTTTGAGTGAAAACAAAATGATATTATTTTGGTTATTAGCAAATACGAGTTGGATGATATCCGAAAAATTTGATTTAAACACATTGTGGATGGCCTACATCTTTTTTAGTGTTGGCATTATAGAAATAATATTATATATAAAACGTTACTTAATACAATCCAATGGAATACACCAATAAAAAGTTTTTGCCAGTTTGGGATATTAACCCCGAAAATAATCAATTAAATATGTTATCAAATGTATATTTAAATGATTATATATCCAAAGGAGGCGATTTAGAACATTATTTTTTATGGTTGGAAACAGAAAAATACAAAATTTATTATTGTAAAATAAATGAAGATGAAGTTCCGCCTAACAATATTAGATATTATTTTGAAAATATTGAATCTAAAAATATCCACAATAAGCAATTGGTATTTATAAATCCAACCGAAACTATGTCGGGAGATTTTAGAAATTATTGGCCAAATTCGCATAAAGCAATAATGGTAACACCTGATAGATGGCAAAGTGTTGGTACATTCTTATATACCAAATCTATGTTTGATGGGGTACATATGGCATATTCCGATATGAAATATCAAAATATTTTAGAGCAAAATTATAAACCATTTGATTTGGTTTATTTGGTTAGAAGAGGACACGATAGACGTTATGAATTTTTCAAATATTTACAATCCAAAAATAACAAAAATTTATATCTTACCTATAAAAATGTAAATAACACAGCTAAAAGTTCTAATAACGAAAATGAGCATTTAAATTTTTTTGAAAAAGATGGTATAAAATTTCCATACCAATCACATTCAGTTATTCGGCCAATTGATTATCACGCAGCATTTCAGGGTAATGAATTTATGTTTCAAAATCTATGTTTACTTACAATGGGTAAATTTAATTTAGTAATCGAATCGAACCACTATGAAGGTGCAATAACTGAAAAAAGTATGTTTCCATTTTTAGCAAAAACTATTCCAATATTAACAAATGGTGAAACCCATATCAATATGCTGGAAAATATGGGATACTATACTTTTGTTGATG
>JACCDQ011182826.1_pt1 | contig 41752 bp, 62 predicted proteins | sample 7446031 | NCBI WGS metagenome assembly JACCDQ01 (sample SAMN15323442, study PRJNA562643) | freshwater metagenome | isolation source: river surface water | place: USA:Blue River Watershed | collected 2017-08-17 | reverse complement strand
ACAATACAGTGACGATGAATCCACAGGCTGCTGGCGATGCAATGAAGCCAGGCACAGTTGTTAACATGGGACAAGCACAGACAGAAGAACTTGATGATACTTTTGCAGTGTCACCAGACAGTGCTGACATTAATTCAGAAGACGATGTTGACCTAATTGGCTCTGGCCACAACCACGATGTTGGTGGTGATGCCACTGACAGTTTTATCAACCAAGTTCGTGATAGAGGATTTGAACGCAGTGCTCGTAGACAAGACCGTTCAGCTACATTACCAAGACGCTTGGGTGAAGACGATGAGTTGACCAAGATGTTGACAATTGCAGGACTAAAATAATGAAAATTTTTGAAATCACCCAACCCCAGAATGTAACTGAGCCTGAAGAGCCAGTAGATCAACAACCTGAAGTTCAAGCAGAGCCAGAACAACAAGCACCTGCCGAACCACATCGCAAGCCTCGCTACGCATGGCAATCATGGGATAAGAATACTGAATACAGTAAGTACGTAAAAGCACAGCAATTGGCACAAGCACACCACGCTGGCGTTAGTCCTGACGACTTCGACATGACTATTGATGATTTTCCAAACCCATACTTTAGAGCAGATGGTCCTGAGGATGAAGAAGATCCAAACTTTGAATATGATACTGTGAGTGTTGGTGTAGACTATGAGTATAGCTACCACGGCAAGTATTACGCCGCTACGCAAATCGATCCAGCTGAATACCCAGAATTAGAAATTAGCATCAACCGAGTTATTGATCTTTCCAACGGTGAAGACATTACCAAGAAGGTGGACTTGTCAGAGATTGAACAATATATAGAAGACGAGATTCCAAGCTGGGAAGATGATGCACAAGATGCTCGCGACCAAGCTGCTATTGATCGCTATGAAGCAAATCGTGATGATTACTACGAGTCAATAGATAGGATCAAAAATCTATCAGGACTTAAATGAAGAAAAAACCCAAAAACAAACTGGTCAAAGAATTAGCACAGCAATTTGAAATTGATTTAAACAAGACTTTACCTGTCTCAGTTCGTCAAGACGGTAGTGTTGTTTTTGGGGACTACTTCATCAAAACAAAAAAGAATGGCAATTGGGGTGTTTACCACCTAAAAACTCGTGATGAGATTGATGAGTTTTTCCTAAAATCATGTGCATTGATGGCTGCAAAAGCCTACAAGAATACATCGCTAGAACGATACTTCGAGATCAAAAGATTGGACAACTGTTACTGGTCAAATCACTGCGATACACTGGTTTTTCGCAACAATATCAAGAAAGTTAAAGACTTCGATCGCTATATTGTATTGCTCAATAGGCTGGAAGAGAGTGAATTGCAAGCACAGCGATTCAAGGATGCAATTTCAAGGATGTTTAGTAACAGTTTTGTATAAATACATCAAACAGCTTAGGAAGCCATCATGCAAATAAGAGATCTATCACAACCAGTAACTAGCACAATGCTCAACGAAAGCATGGCTAAACAGTTCGGTTACAAATTAAACCTAGAACAATTTACCGACGTTCAGTTGGAAGATGTTCGCAACAAATTACGCACAGAAATGAGCCAGTTCGAAGTTAACGAAAGCTTCGATGCATTACACAGCAACGCCAAGTATCAAAAGACTCGTGCTTTACTTGATGTTGTCAACCAAGCTATCTTGGAACGTGAAATGACTTCTGGTGAAAAAGCCGAAGAAAAGAAACTCAAAGGCAAATACGACAAGTCAGGGATGAAAAAGAATATGCAAAAGAAATACGGTAAAAACGAAGGCAAGAGCATCTACTTTGCCACACTACGTAAAAAGGCAATGGACCACAAAGTCCCAGAAGGCTGGATCGAGTCAGCTATCAATCGTATTAACTTAGGCGAGTCAGATCAACAAGAGCTAGTTGCTGAACTAACATTGCGTTACGACTTAAACGAGTCAGTAGCACAAAACATTGTGTACTTGTCAGAGAGTGAAGCAGAAAAAGCTGAGATCATCATGGCAACCAAGGACATGGTTGGCCGTGTCACAGGCTGGTTAGAAGACGTTGCTGCAATGAAAGCAGAACAACTATTAGAATTATTAGACTCTATAAGAGAATTTTCAGGTAACGATGTTGCACAACAATATCAGGACACAGTCAAGCCAGCACTAGAATCTCTATACGCTGCATTGGAACAAAGCCGTCATGGCCTAAACAATGGCTTATCCATCCTAACAGGTGGTGGTGCAGGTGAAATGATGGGTGCAACTCCAGCAGGTGCAGGCCCAGAAGCAGGCCCAACAGGTGCAGGCCCAGAACTTCCACCAATGCCAGGCGAAGGCGAGCCAATGCCAGGTGAAGAAGATCTTGGTGCTGAACCAGCAGTTTCAGATGCTAGCCGTATGAAGCGTGAAAGCGTTGATTACAGCCGCCGTCTAGGCATGCTATTGTCACAATCAAAAAAAAAGTAATCCGTGAAAATATGGACCCATTACTAATGGTTTTGAGGTCCATACAAAATACAGCAAACGATAGAAAAACTACAGCATCTATGACCTGGGATGCGATTAATCAAGCAACCCAGGCATACGGTGCGCCAGATATCGACTACGAGCGATTCGCTCAACTCTACGACAACGACCCAACCATTCAAAGCGTCATTGATAACTTTGACGAAAATGGTATCCAAATCAAAACAAATGCAGGCTCAGCACAACCAACAGCAGTTGGCGGTGAAAACAAGGGCAAGAGTATGGTTGCTGCCGCAGCAAAACGAGCAACAAAGTTAGGCAAATAATTTGAAACCTGTTAATACTCCTGTATAATTACAGGATGACTTTATTAACAGAAAAATACAACTACACACCGATTAATCGTGAAAGTGTAGAAGGTAAAAGATTGTACGCAACACCCGACGGTAGTAAAGTGCCGTCGGTTACTACAATCCTAGACAAAACAAAACCCCCTGAAAAAATCAAAGCACTGATGGAGTGGAAAAATCGGGTTGGCCACGAAAAGGCTCAGCAGATTACCACCGAAGCAGCTGGTCGTGGTACACGTATGCACAAGTACCTTGAAGACTATGTAAAGTTGGGCACAATCGCTGCACCTGGATCGAATCCCTACAGTCATCAAAGTCATCTAATGGCTCAAACTATCATCAGTGAAGGCCTTAAAAACGTCAACGAAATCTGGGGTGTTGAGGTTGGACTGTACTTTCCGGGCATCTACGCTGGAACTACTGACGGACTAGGACTGCATCTTAACGAAGGCGCCATTCTTGACTATAAACAAAGCAACAAGCCCAAGAAAGAAGAATACATTGAAGATTACTATCTTCAGCTTACAGCATACGCACTAGCACACAACGAAGTACATGGTACAGACATACGCAAGGGTGTTGTGCTGATGTGCGTGAAACCGCCTGAAATCAGCCCTGGAAAATGGGGTCAGCCACAATATCAAGAGTTTATCCTTACTCCTGAAAAGTTCAGCTTCTGGGAAGCAAAATGGTGGGATCGTGTGGAGCAGTACTACCGCGAAAACTAATAAATATCACATAAGAGGATATTATTATGGCCGTAGTGCAGATCAGCAAAATTCAAATTCGCCGTGGGCAAAAGAACAGTGGTACAGGCTTACCACAATTAGCCAGCGGTGAGCTAGCATGGGCAGTTGATACCCAAGAGCTATACATTGGTAATGGATCAGTTTCCGAAGGTTCCCCAGGTGTTGGTAATACCAAAGTTATTACACAAAAAGACTTGGCGTCTGAGAACAACTTATTTGGGCTAGTTCAATACGTATACAAAACTGACGAAGAACTAACTGTTAGAAACAACGCACCAGTTACTAGAACTCTACAAGAGCGTCTAGATGATCAGGTAATTACCACAGACTTTGGAACATTGGGCGTATATAACTCAGTGACTGAAGTTGGTGACGATGACACTGACGCACTGCAATTTGCCATTAACCAATTATTCCTTAACGCAGCCAACAAAGCATCTGGTGAAGTACCAGCAAGTGTAAAGTCTAGAGTTATCCTATCAATCCCGCCAGGCACTTTTAAAATTTCCAACACCATTTATATCCCGAGTTATACAACACTGATTGGTGCAGGACTTGATAAAACTAAGATTCACTACAAGCCACAGGAAACATACTTAACTGGTACGACCATCAACACCAGTAATCAAGTTACAAACATCGCAGTTACCGCAGAAATGATTGGTGCATTTGTCAGTGGTGACGGAATTGCAGCAGGCACCACAGTAGTTGCAATTGATGGTCAGTCTATGACAATCAGTCAACCAGCAACTGGTTCATTCGTAAGTGCTGCTATTACTATTACAGTAAGTGGCCCAGCGTTCCAGTTTGTAAACGACTTCAGCTCATCTGGAGATCCAAGACCACTGTCAGAGACACTGGGCGTTACACAGCCTCGTGGAATTCAAATGAGTGGCATGGGCGTGCATACTACAACTGACGTTCACACTTGCTTGCAGTTGGATGCAGTTCGTGACAGTTTGTTTGAAGATCTACACATTTCTGGTACAGCAGTTGGTCCTTACACTGAAGGCAGCCGCGGTATTTCCATGGCAGTAAACGGCGTTGTAACTTGTGAAAACAATATCTTTAGAAACATCGTGGTAAACAACGTAAACTACGGTGTATACACAAGACAAGACATCGTCAACAACATCTTTGAAGATTGTTACTTCCACGATTTACGCCAAGGCTTCGCATTGGGCATTAACTCTGATGGTGTTAGTGCTGGTGAAATCAACGGTCCACGTCAAACACAGATTATCAACTGCAAATTCAAAGACGTTATTGCACACGCAGTGTATCTACGTCGCGGAAATGGCAACTTGGTCAACAACCCAACATTAATCAACGTGGGTTCAGACGGTGCTGGAAACACTGACCCTGGTCTAGGTGTCACACACTATCCACAAATTTACTTTGGTTCACATGGCAACTTTGCCAACAATGTGACCTCAGACCGCACATTGGATTTGGAACTTGATAACTTTGACATCGTCTATGCCCCAATTGTATCAGGTTTCAGTGTATTCAACTCAAATACCACACGCACTGTTTACTTGTCCAGCAACGAGGGTAACATCATTAGATTGCCGTTGACTACCAACAGCTCAGGCGTTCCTGCTGGCGCAATGTCATACATGCTCAACTACACATTTACCAACACATTGGGCACACCGTTCCAACGAGTTGGACAAATTGTGATTTCAGTTGGCATCGATAATCCAGCAGTTCAATTGAGTGATGAATACAACTACGCTGGTGCAGACACTCTAGTGATCCAGACAGCAATTCAATTGGACTTCTCAGCAAAGTTATTGGATCAGCTTGGTGTCCCATACGTGGATGCTCCACAAGTTCCATACTCATTGTTGTTGAGCTACTTCAACAATGGTGGCAGCGATGTAAACGGTTACTTTACCTATTCATTTACTGCTATTTCCACTCACAACATCACACCTTAAGCTCATTTTCCTAGACTAGTGTATTTTATGCGTATATAATTTACACTAGCATCGTGATAATGGCCATTAGGACTTAAAAACTATTTAGAAACCGCGTAGATCGGGGCGATCAATAAGACTCGCCACCAATCTGCCATACACTAAATACTTTCCTAATAAACCTTAGACACCACGAGTATAGAGAAGAATGAACAATATTACAGTTATAAAAAGAAGCGGAAACAAAGAACCGTTGGATATCAGCAAGTGGCAGACACAGATCACCAAAGTTTGTCAGGGGATCGCGGATGTAAGTCAATCCATGATCGAGATCAAAAGTCAACCACATTTTTACGATGGAATTACCACAGAGGAAATTGATGAGATTACCCTACGTGCTATCGTAGACTTAATTGACGTCGAACACAACCCAGACGTAGGTCACACCAACTACCAGTACGTGGCGGGCAAACAACGCCTAAGCATGTTACGCAAAGACGTATATGGTGACTATCAAGTTCCCAGCTTATACGAAATCGTGGTGAAGAACGTTGCCGTTGGTCTGTATACTCCAGAACTACTCGAGTGGTACTCCAAAGAAGACTGGGACAAAATGAATGAAATGCTTGACCATGAAAAGGACGAGCAATACAGTTATGCTGCCATTGAGCAGTTGATTGAGAAGTACCTAGTCCGTAACCGTGCTACCAAGGAGATTTTCGAAACTCCACAAATTAGATACATGGTTGCTGCTGCGACAGTCTTTCATAAAGAAGAGCCAAATACTGCTCGCATGAAATATATTAAGGATTATTACCATGCGTCTTCTGATGGCCTTTTTACTCTCGCTACTCCTGTTCTTGCCGGGTTGGGCACTCCTACCAAGCAATTTAGCAGTTGCGTACTCATTCGCAGTGATGATGATTTGGATAGTATTTTTGCCAGTGGAGAAATGATGGCAAAATATGCCAGCAAGCGAGCTGGTATTGGACTCGAGATTGGACGCCTACGCCCATTGGGTAGCCCTATTAGGGGTGGTGAAATTATGCATACTGGCATGATCCCTTTCTTGAAGAAGTGGTTTGGTGACCTTCGTAGTTGCAGTCAAGGAGGTATTCGTAATGCTAGTGCTACAGTTTTCTATCCCATCTGGCATCACCAGTTTGATGACCTTATTGTACTCAAAAATAACCAGGGTACCGAGGAAACACGAGTTAGACACATGGATTACGGTGTGGTGCTTTCTGCATTCTTCTGGAGACGATTCAAGAATAAAGAAAATATTACCTTCTTTGACCCTAATGAAGTTCCAGACCTCTACGAAGCGTTCTATAAAGATACAGCATTGTTCGAAGAACTATATGTTAAGTATGAAAAAGCAAAGGGCCTACGCAAAAAGACTATGTCTGCGGAAGAGGTCTTCAAAGGTGGAATCTTAAAAGAACGTACTGACACAGGTCGTGTCTACCTAGTGTTCATTGACAACGTGATGAACCAAGGTCCATTCGATCCAGAATGGCACACAATTTACCAGAGTAACCTTTGCTGTGAAATCCTTTTACCTACTAAGCCATTTAAGCGTCTTGACGATGATGCTGGGCGTATCGCTTTATGCACTTTGGGGAGCATTAACTGGGGTGCGTTCCGCAACCCTGAAGACATGCGCCGTGCTTGCCGCATCCTCCATCGCAGTCTTAACAATATCCTTGACTATCAAGACTTTCTCTCAATACAATCTAAGTTAAGCAACGACGAAATTCGTCCAATTGGTATTGGTGTTACTAACCTAGCATACTGGCATGCCAAACGTGGTATGCAGTACGGTGAGAAGGATTCGTTACAAGAAGTCAAGAGCTGGATGGAGCACCAAATGTTCTACTTGACTGAGTCAAGTGTTGAGTTGGCCAAAGAACGTGGCAAGTGCTTGCATAGTGACCAAACATACTACGGCAAGGGTATCTTCCCATGGGAACGCAGAGCTCAAGGTGTTAATGAACTAGCTGATTTCACACCAGAACTCGATTGGGAACCACTACGTGCTGAGATGATCAAGTACGGTGTACGCAATGCTACCAACGGTGCTATTGCTCCTGTGGAATCTAGCAGTGTTGTTATTAACAGTACCAACGGTATTGAAATGCCAATGAGCTTGATCTCAACCAAGGAGTCCAAAGCAGGATCATTTGTTCAAGTTGTACCAGAATATCACAAGTTGAAGAACAAGTACCAATTGATGTGGGAGCAACGTGATTGTGACAACTACTTGAAAACAAGTGCTGTGTTACAAGCATACGTTGACCAAAGTATCAGTACTAACACTTTCTACAATCCAGCGTGGTTCCCAGATCGTAAAGTACCAACTACATTGATAGCCAAGAACTTGATGCAAGCTCATCTATGGGGTATCAAGACATTCTATTACAGTTTGATCAACAAGGCAGGTAGCAAAGCCGTGGAAGTTCCAAATGAAGTAAACGGTGTACAAACTGGTGGTATGAATGGATATCACAACATTGAGATGGAAGACGACTGCGAGGCATGTAAGCTGTAATGGATGCATACGAACTACATCAGGAACTTTTTAAAGCGTGGCAGCAATTGGGTCTAGTGCCCAATGCTGCAACCATTAAAAAAGAATGGAATAATGCTCTAGTGTATGTTGACGGTAAACAAATCACTGGCGTTAAAATCGTTGACAATAAAATTGTACTGGAGACAGAATGATTTATATTAAAAAAGAAGGCGAACACGTTCGTCAAGGCATAAGTATCTACCATCCCAAGGACGAACATAGTTTTGGCGGTGTTCTCCGTATTGGTAATCGCATTTGGCGACTCCGTTACAGTAAAATTGCAAAGCGATGGTTTACTGGATATGACAAAGTAGATCCAAATGCACTTAAAGACTGGGAATCAAAACACGGTATAAAACATGAGTAAAGCACAATATAACTTAAACACAAAGACAGACTACTTACATCGCAAGATGTTTTTGGACCCAGCTGGGCCAGTTACTATCCAGCGTTTTGAAGAAGTCAAGTATAAGAAGATTGCAGACTTTGAACAAACTGCTCGTGGTTTCTTTTGGATTCCAGAAGAAGTTACTTTGACCAAAGACGCACAAGACTTTAAAGATGCTAGTGATGCTGTCAAACACATCTTTACCAGTAACGTGTTACGTCAGACAGCGTTAGACAGTCTACAAGGTCGTGGCCCAAGTCAAATCTTTACCCCAGTGTGTTCAATTCCTGAACTAGAAGCTCTTATGTATAACTGGAGCTTCTTTGAAACAAACATTCACAGTCGTAGTTATAGTCACATCATTCGTAACATCTACAACGTTCCCAAGGAAGTGTTTAACACAATCCACGACACACAACAAATTGTTGACATGGCAAGTAGCGTGGGCAACTACTACGATAAGTTACATCAAATCAACTGCAAAGTTGAACTTGGCCAAGTAATAACTGAAGATGATCATATTCGAGCAATCTATCTAGCACTACACGCAAGTTATGCCTTAGAAGCATTCCGCTTTATGGTATCGTTTGCTACAAGTTTAGCAATGGTTGAGAACAAGATCTTCATGGGCAATGGCAACATCATCAGTTTAATTTTACAAGACGAATTGCTACACAAGGGTTGGACGGCTTTCCTAATTAACCAAGTTATCAAGGAAGATCCACGTTTTGCTAAAATTGCCAAAGAGTGTGAAGCAGAAGTTGTTCAAATTTATAAAGATGTTATTGCAGAAGAAAAAGCATGGGCTGAATACTTGTTCATGAAAGGACCAGTTATTGGTCTTAACGCAAACATCCTTAAAGACTTTGTTGACTACACGGCCGTAGGTGCATTAAAGGATATCGGTATCAAGTACTGGAACCCTGCTCCTAAGTCTACACCAATTCCTTGGTTCAACAAGCATAGCGATACAAGCAAAAAACAAACAGCGTTACAAGAGAGCGAATCAACCAGCTACGTTATTGGTGTCATGTCAGACAGCATCGACTACGAAGCACTACCCTCAATGTAAGGCATTAAATGAAGAAACCACACGAAGTAAGCAAGCTAGTTGTAGTAGGCGGCGGAACTGCCGGCCTTGTTGCAGCAATTATTATCAGAAGAGCCAATCCACACATCGATGTACAAGTTTTAGAATCATCAGAACTTGGTATCATCGGTGTCGGTGAAGGCAGTACTGAGCACTGGCGAGAGTTCATGGAGGGCACTGGTTTGCCCTTGGATGAACTACTACGTGAAACAGATGCAACATTCAAATCTGGAATCAAATTTGTAAACTGGAATGGTGATGGCAAACACTATTTCCATTCAGTTGTTTCACCATACGACTCAGCTTTTATCAACAGAGTCCCATCTTACTACACGCACATTGTTGCCAATGAGATGGATCCTGATATGATGACTGCCGCTCATATTCCGTCCAGCAAGTTTGTACCAAATCATGACGGTACAAATCAATATCACTTTGATACATTCAAATTAAACAAGTACTTGCACAATGTTGCTAGTGCATTTGGTATCACATTCACTGATGCAATTGTCGAGCAAGTTAAACTTGATGAACAAGGATATGTTGAGAGCCTAGTTGATAAAAATGGTATTACTTATTCTGGTGATTTCTTTATTGACGCCAGTGGATTTAGTCGTGTTATAATGAAACAGTTGGGAACTAAATGGATTGACTATGGCAAGTATTTGCCAATGAATCATGCCATCGCATTTCCAACTGAGTACGAAGAAGATATCAATGCGTATACAACATCAACAGCCATGAGCTCTGGATGGATGTGGAAGATTCCAACACAGCAGCGTCATGGTAACGGATATGTGTTCTGCGATCAATTTATCAATACTGATCAAGCTATTGCTGAAGTTGAGCAACACTTGGGTCGTAAAATTGATGTCGCAAGGGATATTAAATTCAGCGCAGGCCGCATTGACAAAGTGATGGTTAAAAACTGCGTGGCTATTGGACTAGCAGCAGTGTTCGTAGAACCGCTGGAAGCCAGTAGTATTGGTGCAAGTCTACAACAAGCGTTTTTGTTGAACAACTTGTTGGCAAACTGGGCACCTGGTAGTACTGTCGTTGAAAAGAAGTATAATCAAACAATGGACAGTATGTTTAGTAACATTGTGGACTTTATTCAGTTACACTACTTTACTAAGCGAAATGATACTCCGTTCTGGAAGGACGTTGAGTTTGAAATGACTGACTTTAACAAGGAAACGTTAGAGACTTTTAAACACTCAATGCCATCTGTTCATCTTTTTGATACACCATACAACATGTTTAGATCATCCAATTGGACTAACGTAATGTACGGTTTGGGGATGTTTAATACTGAGAGTATCAAGAGGTGTTGGATGAACCAACCAGAGTACGCAAGGAAAGATATTGAAGACCTCTACAAAAAATGGAGATCAGAAGATCTACGCCTTGGATTAATCCCACATCGCGAACACATTCGCATCATGGGAAAAATGTAAGGAGATATTATGACAGAATTGACAAAAGAAATGATTGAAAGATCACTTAGTAAAAAGCACACAGTAGTTGGTACAGAAATGTTATCTGTGTTGCAAAAACTTAACCAAATTGAAGCCAAGGAAAAATGCCTGCGTGTGCAGTTCTTGGACTGGTTAAGTGACAAGCTATTAAACTGGAGCAATCGAGTACATGAAATGAGTGTACGTATTGAAAGCCCATGTTTGATTGAAGTTGCACCTCGTAAGAAAGAAGACAGCCAACACGCTAAAGAATCTAAAGAAATTGCTCGTTTAAAAGAGCTATTAGAAACTGAAAGGAAAAAAAGGTAAATGAAAGCAGTAGTATGGAGTAAGTACCATTGCCCGTTTTGCGATCAAGCCAAGGCATTGTTAAAGCAAAAGGGTATTGAATTTGAAGAAAAGAAAATTGGTGACGGGTACACCAAGGAAGAGCTTTTAGAAGCTGTTCCAAATGCCCGAACAGTTCCACAAATTTTTATTGATGATCAATTGATTGGTGGATTTCAAGAACTTAGAACACACTTACAAGGATAATATATGTTAATCGACAAAGGCGTAGCAGTAGGCGAAGTCATCACATTAAAACTAACCTCAGGCGAAGAGCTCGTTGCAAAGTTGGTAGAAGAAACAGACACATACTACAAGTTGGAAAAGATCCAAGTTATTGGTATGGGCCCTAAAGGCCCAGGTCTAATGCCTTACTTGTTTACAGTAAGTCCAGACAAGGCTGTTAAACTATCAAAGACAACAGTAACAGTGTCAGAAGCAACTGATGCAGACTTTGCCAAACAATTTCTAGAAGCAACTTCTGGAATTAAACTAGTATAATATGCTACAACCAGCCTCTGGATCAGTGACATTTGGTGAACAGTTCACTATAACTATCAGTGTAGTTACTGAGTCGTCAACACCTGATCCATTGACTGGTGAACCTGTTGTTTCCACAGTGCCTAGTACAACAGTACCAGTAGTAACTGCAAGCTACAACGATCCTGGTGTTACAATAACCCCTGGACCAGGGCAAGTAACTATTGCTGGCCGTTATACAAGCATTATTCCAATAACTTGGCACTTCTTAAATAATAACAAGCAAGAAGTTACTGCACCAACTGCACCAGCAGCTGGTTCATTTTACAAGATTACGCAAGTGGATAGTCCACCAAAACTTACAGAAACATGTACATACACAATTGATAGTGAATCATTTGTACACACTGTGACGTTGGGTAGCTATACTACTATTGCAAATCAGCTTAAAGGTCTATTAGCGGGGTCAAATTAATGGGACAACCAGTTTCAACTATTGGAAAGAAAACAACAGGACATGGTCCATACAAACCACGTGCAAGCACTGGTGGCAGCGGCAATGTCAAAGTAAATGGCGTCGGAGTTATACGTCAAGGTGACACTTGGGCACCGCACACTCCGCCACCAAACGACACACACGCAAACGAGACACACACAACTACATCCGGATCAAGCACAGTATTTGCCAACAATAAACAATTGGCAAGAATTGGTGACCCTGTTGAAGGGGACACAATCGCTGGCGGCAGTTCGAATGTTTTTTCTGGCTAACATTCTAGGCAACTAAGTAATACATCAACACATATAGGAGAACATTATGTCTAACAAATACGCAGAATTCACAAAATTAGTAGAAGCAATGGAAGGCGACTTCGAAAAGTTCTACGACAAAGAAGTTAATGCAGCAGGTACTCGTGTACGTAAGCATTTACAAGAATTGGCTAAGTTATGCAAGGAAGGTCGTAACGACGTAACCAACGTCAAGAACGCACGTACCGAAGCAAAAGCCAAGTAAAACTTGACAAGTCCCAAAATTAGCAGTATAATATCAGCTTGTTAAACAATTTTGGGACTTTTCATGTCAATGCATATCGAAGGTCCGTGGCTTTCAACTACGGGCAAAAAGAAAGGTAAACAGAAGTTTCGAAACGCAGAAGCTGCTCGAAAAGCACGTGAGCTAGATGCCAGTTGGGAAGATCTCAAGAAGAAGTATGAACCCAAGGTAAATCTCAGCAGTACGTACGGCAAACTGCCTTCTGAGCAAAAACCGTTTCGTAGAGAGACTCCTAATATCCCTAGTTTGAATAGTGGTGCAGGAGTTGCTACTAAAGCAGCACCAAAGATTTACACTGGTACGTTGATCAAGGGTATCGCAACAATGCATAAAAGCAACGCTGTGCCCATTCTTAACGATCAGGATGCTATTGACATCGCAAAAATGCGTAGATAACTTAAAGTATAAGTTTTCTACAACGATTAATCGGATAATTATATAATGGCCAGAAGGGTTTCTGGTCATTAAGCAACGGCTTTTAACGCATAGGAGATGTATCAGAGCCATATAAAGACGGAACTAGCGATTCCTTATCCAGCGTAAAGGAGAGAAAGATGATACGCATTATCAAAACATCAATGTTTGCCCTAGCGGCAATTTTAGTAGGACTAGCGGGCTATAACGCAACTGAACATAAGTTGGACGTATTAAAGCAAGCCCGAGCAGACGTAAGTCCAGTTACAGCAGAATTAAGACAGAAACAACTAGATTGCCTAGCTCGTAACATTTACCACGAAGCAGGCTATGAACCTTTTGAAGGTAAAGTAGCAGTTGCACAAGTTACAATCAACCGTGCTGAAAGCGGGCAATTCCCCAGCGATATCTGCAAGGTTGTATATCAGAAGAACGTAGTGTATGAAAAAGTTCTTTGCCAGTTCAGCTGGTACTGCGATAGTGCTTCTTTGAAGAAGCCAATGAATGGCGCAGTTTACACAGAGTCAATGGAAGTAGCCAAAAAAGTACTTTTGGAAGGATTCCGTATTGACAGTATCAAGACAGCGTTGTATTATCATGCTGATTATGTAAATCCAAAATGGGGTAAGAAACCGGTTGCCAAAGTTGGCCGTCACATTTTCTATCAATAATCTATGAATACAGACAACATCAAAAATGCATTGGACGTCAACGTGTGGGTCGAGACCATCAAGGAACATGCCCCACGTTTGAGTGCTGAAGCCATGGGATGGGTTGCAGTTGTCCTACTGCATCTAGCAACAATCCCCACTATGGTAGCAGTTTTAACTGGTCTAACTGAAAAAATGCCCCCAGTGGACATGGTACTTTTCAGCTGGATTGGGTTATTTTGCTTCTTTATCAAAGCAACAATTCAGCGTGATCTACTCAATATCATAACCATTGGTCTTGGGTTTTTCATACAAGCATCTTTGCTGGCGCTCATTGTCTTCAAATAAATACAAGATACTATTTAGGAGCATAAAATGCCATCAGGATTTCAACAAAACAGTAACCAATTAGCCCCAAGTTTCTACCGTGTAGTTTGGGCTGCTAGTACTGGTACATACCCAACTACTGATACCAACGATAACGGCGGTATTACACCAAGCAGTGCAGACAGCTTTGCTAAAGCTGACTTACCAACTACCCTAGCCAAGGGCAAAGCAAGATCACGTGGTAACATGCGTTTCCGCAATGTCGTTAACCGCATTTCAGGTCTAGCAGATTGCCAAATCGTAGACATCGAAATTGGTTCTGAAACCAATGGCGATGCACAAGCTACTAGCCTAGCATTTACTGTCAAGTTTGACCGTGACGCAGGTGTTGTAGGTGCATGTACTGCACTAAACGGTTCAGCAACTGGTGCTGATGGTTCTACATCAGTTACCACTGTCGCTCTAGCTGTTAAAGATCAGTTTGTTCGTGGCTTCCGCGATGCAACTACTGCCAACGTTCGCGTATATGACGGCACTGCTAGTGAAGATCGTCAAATGCCTATCACTGTAGCAGCACCTGATACAGCAGTTGACATTTGGGCTGATACTACTGTAACATTAATCGACGGAACTGAGTTAATCACAACTGATAACTCAGGCGCAGCAGAATAAGGAATCTATGTCGTTAGCCTGGTTATTACTACTCACTGGTTTAACAATCTCAGCGGTCGCAATCTACTACTCGGTGGTAGGTTTGACCGCTATTTTCTCCGCGGCTGTTATACCTATCATTGTGATGGGTTCAGCTTTGGAAGTTGCTAAACTTGTATGTGCTAGTTGGTTAAAAGCCAACTGGAGTAGAATACCCTTACTGTTAAAGACGTACATGTCTATAGCAGTTATATTCTTAATGTTATTAACCAGCATGGGCATCTTTGGTTTCCTATCCAAGGCACACAATGACCAAAACTTAGTCAGTGGTGATGTTCAAAGTAAGATTGCAATCTATGACGAGAAGATTAAAACCGCAAAAGAGAATATTGAAAGTGACCGCAAGCAGCTTAAACAAATGGATGAGGCTGTTGACCAAATCATGGCACGTTCAACAACAGAAGGCGGAGCAGACAAAGCAAACGCTGTGCGTAAATCTCAAGCAAGAGATAGGAGTGCGTTGGCCAAAGACATTGAAGCCAACCAAAAGATCATTGCTGCTCTTAATGACGAATCCGCACCTATTCGAGCAGAAATACGTAAAGTGGAAGCTGAAGTCGGCCCACTGAAATACATTGCTAAATTTATCTACGGCGACAAGACTGACGAGAACATGCTGGAAAAAGCAGTTACTTGGGTCATTATCTTAATCGTTGTTGTATTTGATCCATTGGCAGTTATTATGTTGTTAGCAGCACAGATGACTTTTGCATGGCACAACAAAAATCAAGACCCGTTAGCTGAAGAGGAAGATCTACTACATGATACAGTTCCACTATATGTGGCTGATGTAGGTGAGAAGCCAACGGCAGAGGAACTCGCAGAAATTGCGGAGGGTGACAGCCCAGAAAAGAATCCTGACATAGTCAGTGCTTCTACTGTCACACTAACAGCAGACAATGTAACTTGGCCTGAGATTAAACAAGAGCCAGTGCCTACTATTGACTACAAGATTATTGACGAAGATCACGAGCCAGACTATCCACAGGAAGCATCAAAAGAAACTGACTTGGATATTTGGAATCGAATGATTGCAGAAGCAGAAGCAGAGGTTGCTAAAACCAATGCTTACGACACTATACAAGATCGCATTGCACGTGGTGAGAGTTATATTGACCAAACTGGTGAAGAAATTCCATTGGAATCAACTAGCCCAAATGCTCCTGGTTTAGATGCAAGCATTGAACGTCCAGGTGATTATTTGACTGAGTCAGAAGACTCTAAAAAAAAGACTTACATGACCAAGGACGACTCGGGCAAGATGCAGACCAAGAACAGAGAGTAACATACGTTCAAAATTCAGAACAAAACACAGACACAGTATGGTCACAGATTCGCAACCGCGGATTAAAACCAATCGATTTACTATATAAAGAGTACGAGAAAGACAAATTTGCTGATTTAGTTGTTGATAAAGACGTAGAGCCTGAGCTTTACAACTTTATCGAATCATCTAAATCAAAAGCTAGGTTCAATAACTATGAGCCCAGCAAGCTAGAACACTTTGCAAACAGAATTTATGAACTTAGGAAACATAACTCTAATAACTCCACCAGATAAACTGTTCAACTTAAACCTAAGTTACTTATTAGTTAAGCCATCAGCACAAGTTAAAGAACAGTTAAAGACTATCTTATCAGCAGCCATTGATGACATCAACGTCTTTATTTTTGATGACGATGACATGGACATTGGTTGGATGTTGAGTGTAGCACAGCAAGCAGACATTGTTATAATTGACGTAGACAACTGCGATCCAATTACACATAGTTTTGTCACATTTATGCTGGCTCAACCAAACTCGCACTATATAACTAATGACGAGATAACACCTTACAACCTAATCAGTAAAAACAGGATTTACAACCTGGATTGGATTGTTGAACAAATTAAAAATCATGACGAAGAGGATGATACTGACGATGATGAATCGCAAAATTAAAGGCACTGGGATCACCGTAAAAGAGGGTGAGAACATCAATCAAAGTTTACGCCGTTTTAAGCGTAAAGTAGAAGACGCAGGTACATTGGACACATTGCGTAGTAAAGAGTTCTACGAAAAGCCAACCACTGAGCGTAAGCGTAAAGCTGGTGCAGCTAAAGCTCGCTGGCGCAAAAAGGTCAGAAACGAGCAACTACCTCCAAAATTATATTGACAACATAACTACTCTGTGTTAATATAGTATATCAATTTAACGAAAGATATACATGAACTCAGATATTATGATTGACTTGGAAACATTGGCCACATCTCCGGATGCGGCCATTCTTACCATTGGTGCAGTAAGATTCGATCCATTTGGCAGGGAACGTGAGCGGGCAGAGATGACCAGCTTTTATGCCAAAATTGACATTGACAGTTGTCATGAATTAGGATTAGTTACCAGCGATGACACAATTGCTTGGTGGGCCAGTCAAAGTCAAGAAGCACAAGATGCTGCTTTTGATCCCGAAGGAAGACAACATATCCGCGATGTGTTCAACGACTTGTACAAGTTTTGTTGGGGTGCTAAACGTGTTTGGAGCAACGGCGCAAGTTTTGACGTTGTTATTTGCGAGCATGTTTTCCGTAAACTACAAAAAGCTGTTCCCTGGAAGTTCTGGGAAATCCGTGACGTTCGCACAGCATTTGATCTAGGTATCAATCCACAACGTCCACCAATTACTGCTCACCATGCGTTGGAAGATGCTTGGAACCAAGCAGTGGGTATTCAAAACGTCTACAACACACTACGTTCATCCACTACGTCAGATGGCACGTACATTACCCCATTTTACAAGGAACGCTGATAATGCGTGATGATGAAATCTACAAACTCTTTCAACAAAAAAACGTACAAGAAGTTCTAGACATCCTACAGGAAGAAGCTGCTGAAGTTATTCAAGCAGTGAGTAAGATTAGACGCTTTGGGTGGAATAACAAACACCCTGAAGCTGATCAAAACAACCTAGAGCACTTGGAAGAAGAGTTGGGAGACATGCAGGCTATGATTGAAATTCTCATGGAAATGGGAGTAGCATCATGGGGCAACGTAACAGTTGCAAAACGTGCCAAGATTGAGAAGTTAAAAAAGTGGTCAAATATTTTTAAAGACCCTGAAGGCCCACGCACTGCGGAAGGTAAAACTCTTCTCGAGATGGTTAGAGGTCGTGATAAAAAAGACTAAATAAATTTGTAGGATGCTTCGGGTCCTATTAAATTCTTGCTTAATTTAAGGAGAAAACATTATGAGCAAAATCATCGGTATCGACTTGGGTACAACTAATAGCTGTGTAGCTGTACTAGAAAACGGAGTCGCAAAAGTTATTGAAAACAGCGAAGGTGCTAGAACAACACCATCAATTATTGCATACACCAAAGACGAGATTCTCGTAGGTGCAACGGCAAAACGACAAGCAGTCACAAATCCCAAGAATACAATTTACGCGGCCAAGCGTTTGATCGGACGTAAGTTCGAAGAATCAGCTGTGCAAAAAGACATCGACTTGATGCCATACACTATTGTCAAAGCTGACAATGGTGATGCATGGGTTGAAGCAAATGGTGACAAACTAGCCCCTCCACAAATTTCAGCTGAAGTTCTTCGCAAGATGAAGAAGACTGCTGAAGACTATCTTGGTACAGAAGTTACCAAAGCAGTTATCACAGTTCCAGCTTACTTCAACGACAGCCAACGTCAGGCAACTAAAGATGCTGGTCGTATTGCTGGACTAGAAGTTCTACGTATCATCAACGAACCAACTGCCGCAGCCCTTGCCTACGGTGTTGATAAACAAGACAAGAAAGACCGCAAAGTTGCAGTCTATGACTTGGGTGGTGGTACATTTGATATCAGTATCATTGACATCATCAACTTGGACGGTGACAAGCAGATTGAAGTATTGTCCACAAACGGCGATACGTTCCTTGGTGGTGAAGACTTCGACCAACGTATCATGGACTACATTGTTGATGAGTTCAAGAAAGAGTCAGGCGTTGATCTCAAGAAAGATATGTTGGCACTTCAACGTCTAAAAGAATCTGCTGAAAAGGCCAAGATTGAGTTGTCCAGCAGCGCAAGCACTGACGTCAACTTGCCATACATTACAGCAGATGCAAGTGGTCCTAAACACTTAAACATCAAGCTAACCCGTGCTAAATTTGAAGCAATGGTTGAAGACTTGATCCAACGCAGTATCGATCCTTGCAAACAAGCAATGAAGGACGCAGGCTGCACAGCCGCTGACATTGACGAAGTTATCTTGGTTGGTGGTCAGACTCGCATGCCTAAAGTACAGGAAGCAGTTGAGAAGTTGTTTGGCAAACAGCCACGTAAAGATGTTAACCCAGACGAAGCAGTTGCCGCAGGTGCAGCTATTCAAGGTGCTGTGTTAGCAGGTGACAAGAAAGACGTTCTATTGCTAGACGTTACACCATTGTCATTGGGTATTGAAACAATGGGTGGCGTGTTTACTAAGTTGATTACCAAGAACACAACTATCCCAACTAAAGCTAGCCAAACATTCAGTACTGCTGAAGACAATCAACCAGCAGTTACAATTAAAGTTGGACAAGGTGAACGTGAGTTGTTCAAGTACAACAAAGCACTTGGTGAGTTTAACTTGGATGGCATTGCACCAGCACCACGTGGTATGCCACAGATTGAAGTGACCTTTGACATTGACGCCAACGGTATTATGAACATCAGTGCCAAGGACAAGTCAACTGGCAAGGAAAACAAAATTACTATTAAATCTGATAGCGGTTTGAGTGAAGCTGAGATCCAACGCATGGTCCAAGAAGCTGCTGAAAACGCAGAGGCTGATAAGAAGGCTGTTGAACTTGTACAAGCACGTAACAGCGCAGAAGGGCTAATTCACCATGTGAAGAAAGAGCAAACAGAACTCAAAGAGCAGTTAACTGACACTGAAAACTCTGATGCTGAGGCTGCAATTACAGCAGTTACAACAGCAATTGCTGGTGACGATATCACAGCTATTAATGAAGCTGCTGAAAAGTTGTCAAGCATTGCTACAGTCTTTGCTCAAAAGAAACAAATCAAAGAGACACAGACACCAGATTCATCTTCTGAACAAGTGGTAGACGCTGAGTTCAAAGAAGTTGATCCTACAGATAAAAAGTAATATACTGTAGTTAATGTAGGGTGCCGATGGTCGGGCCCTACAACAATCTTGCTTAATTAAGGAGATATAAAATGACACAATTAAGAACTATTGACACGGCAGCTCTTGCCCAACTAAACAGAGCACTAGTAGGCTTTGATCGAATTCTAAACGATCGTTTCTTCCAAGGCACTCAAAACAGTAACTATCCACCGCACAATATTGTAAAATACAGTGGCAACACGTATGGTATCGAAATTGCAGTAGCAGGTTTTACCAAAGAAGAAATCAGCGTTGAGGTTGATCAAGATCAGCTTACAATCCGAGGAATCAAAAATCGTCCAAACGAAAGTACTGGACAAATTGAGTACTTCCACCGTGGCCTAGCAGCTCGTGATTTTGACCTAACGTTCACACTTGCTGAATACATGGAAGTAATTGGTGCTAAAGTAGAGAACGGCATGCTTCAGATTGATATCAATCGTGTTGTGCCAGAAGCACTAAAACCTCGCGCAATCGAAGTTAAATAACAACTCGGGGGAGGAAACTCCCCCAACACTAAGGAAAACAAATGCCAAGTACTGATGTACAAATTGATGAAAAAGTCAAAGTTAAGATTACTGAACCCAAGCGTTGGAAAGTTATTCTATTGAATGACGACGCAACTCCTATGGAATTTGTTGTTGGTCTCTTAGTAGAGATTTTTAAACATAATACAGAGTCCGCTCACCACATTATGCTGCAAGTTCACGAGACTGGTTCCGGTATTGCTGGCGTTTACAGTTTTGAAATTGCAGAAGCTAAAGCAGTTGAAGCAACGAATCAAGCCCGTACAAATGGTCACCCATTGCAGATTAAATTGGAAGAAGAATGAGCAATCTACGCGAACTAACAAAAGATGCACACACAAATGCTGAACGTTCAGCATTTGTTAAAATCCTGTTTTCAGGAAACATTAACCCAGACTTGTATGCAACATATCTAAAAAATCAACATCCAATGTATGAAATTTTAGAAGTATGCGCCATGCCACATGGCTTACTGTCTGGATTACCAGAGATTCGTAGAGCACCTGCAATCCTAGCAGATTACATGGAACTTTGGTCTGACGACAAGGGTACTCCAAAAATGTGTCCAGTAGTTGACGAGTATATTAGATACATTTTAAGCATCAAAGATCAACCAGAAAAACTCATGGCACACATGTACGTGCGTCACATGGGCGATTTGAGTGGTGGTCAGATGATTGCCAAACGTGTACCAGGTAGCGGAAAATACTACCAGTTTGGCGATGAGCCAGAGAAAATCAAAGAAGCAATTCGTAGTAAATTAGATGACAGCATGGCTGATGAAGCTCGTGTGTGCTTTGCATTTGCAAAACGATTTTTTGACGAGATGATGGATGTTGCCAAAGACTACGAACAGCAGTAATGTCTGGGACACACTAATTGATATCCAACACCTGCTGGAAGATTCTTTCAACCGCACGGGCACAGAGATACAAGAACCTGGAATGGACCGTTTTAATCAGCCTGGCTGGGTTAATCGTGTCTGGACTAGCAATGCTTATCGTCGTGCTCACGTTGACGTTGTAGACGCTAGAGAAACCAAGGGACTGTGGATGATGCACTGTTGCATTTTTCCACATACTCATAATCCTGCCCCAATCTACGGGTTCGACGTAGTAGCTGGTAAAAACAAAATGACTGGCTGTTTCCATGATTATAGTTCTGCTGGTGATCCCAATCATCCCATGATGGAATGGTTTGGTGGCTATGTGGATAACTTGGAATGGCGCAAAGAACGCAAACTTCCTGACTGGGCTGAACGTATTTTTAGCAAACACATGATTGCGGCTGGTAACGTACAAGCACAGGAAGAGCTAGACCAAATTACACAGATGGCTAGAGATACCCTAGCACATTACCTCAGCACCGTTGCTGAAACAAATAACACAGCAGTTAATACGACTGAAGCGCAAAACTATTACGCTATAAACCAAAAGCAAAATCCACATACCCCTAGGGTTATGGCCAGTTTGGGTTTAAACGAAGAAGACGTTAAAACTTTCATTCAAGATTGCTTATTTCCAGAAATTAAATAAAGTTTGTCCTAGGACAAAGTTAACTACTTAGTTAATTCATTCTAGCACGACCGTAAATATAATACGGACTAGTGGGAGCGAACCTCTAGTATTTTTTTAAAATTCGGAGCGAACATGAAGGTATATAAAATCGTTTTGGGCACAATCATAGCTGGAGCGTTTAGTGCCAATGTGTGGGCTGTTGACCCAATCGTTACAGACTCAACTTCTAGAAGTACAACAGACTCAACTTCTAATTCAACAACAACAGTTAAATCACCACCACCTACAGCAGTAGCGCCAGCTATCACTGTTATCAACAGTGATGTATGTGCTGTGGCAGCATCTGGTGCTGTACAAACACAGATCTTGGGTATTAGCATGGGTGGCACAATGACTGACTACAATTGTGAGCGTATTAAACTTGCTCGTGGCGTGTACGACATGGGTATGAAAGTTGCCGCAGTTGCAATCATGTGTCAAGATGAGCGTGTGTTTACGGCGATGATGAACGCTGGAACCCCATGCCCAGTGGATGGTAAGATCGGCGAGCAAGCCAAAGCAATTTGGGAAGCTGATCCAGATCGCAAGCCACAAAAAATCAAGAGTAAAAACTAATGAAAAAGTTAGTCGTAGGAATGCTGTACGCATTTTGTGCGCTCACGGCAGTACATTCGGGTGATATTAATGCCCAAGGTACTACTGGAACTTCAACCACGACTACTTCTTCAGACGGTACCACTGCTAACCTAATAACGTCTGGCGCAAATCATACTTGGACTGGTGTGACTACTGGCACAGTTCCAGCAGGGTGTGCTACAGCAGGACCATGTCCTGGTGGCCCAACTCCGTTATATGACCCCGCTACTAACACAGTTAACTTTAGCTACAACGCCAATGCCACAGTTGCGCAAACTATTGCTATTAATAATGCATTGGCTGGGGTAGGGGCTGGGGTTAAGATTGGTGGATATAATTATAGCTACGATGTTCGCAACATGAACGGTGATAATAGACAAGGGGGTATCGATACCCTTACAGTTTACCAATCACTAATGGGAACAAGTGGTACAGCATTGTTATCAAGCCAACAAACATACAATACCAAGTTTGAATGGATGTCAGTAACTGGCACTCAGACTGCTGGAACCCCTATTGAGCAGGCTAACGCAAGTTACCTACAATTCAAAATGGTGGGCGGCGATAATGGATATTGGGGTGGGTACTTTGGACCACAAGTTCGTAATGTGAGCATGAGCTTGAATTATGTTGCTACGCCAATTGTTCAACATACAATGGGTGATGACGGTTGGATCAATGTACCATTACAGTTTGGGTTCCCATTCTACGGCAAAGTGTTTACAAACTCGTTTATGTTTGACAACGGTGTTGTGGGATTCTTTGATCCAGTTGCTGGTGGTTGTAACCCAGCTAACGGATGGTGTGGTGGACAACAGTGGAACTCACAGCCTTTTAGTAACAACATGGGCAACCAGTTCAGCTACATGATTGCACCGTTATGGGGAGACATTGCTCCCAACAACAACACTAGATATTTGACACAGGGCGATGCTACTTTTCAAAAGTACACTTGGGAAAATATTGGTCAGTATTATGACCAATCTAAACTACAGACATTCGACTTAACAATTAAGCCAAGTGGATTTATCGGTGTAAACTACGGCCAAGTCAACTTAAATCAAACTAATATAAGTGTTGGTACAATCGGCAATTCAGCATTGGGTGAGTACAATCAAATTGCATTCCATCCAGCAGGAACAACGGTTACTGGTTTGCCCAACTGGTCTATGAATCAAACACAGGCCGCTGACCTTTGTGTGATCAACCCACTGTCTAGTCCAAGTTGTCCAGGATACACTGATGCCATGTGCGCATCTAACCCACTGTATGCGACATCGTGCCCAGGATATCAACAAGCATTCTTTACACAGCAATGCTCTGCTAATCCATTGTACAACCAACAATGTCCTGGTTATGCATTGGCATACTTAGATTTACAATGCTCTGCTAACCCGTTGTACAGCACAACATGTCAAGGCTACCAACAAGCACAAACGGATTGTTCAGCTAACCCATTGTCACATAGTTACTGTCCAATGTATCAAACAGCAACTACACAATGCTCTATTAATCCTTTATATGGAAGTTTTTGTCCAGGTTATACTGTAGCTGATACAGAGTGCAGTACCAACCCATTGTCACATAGTTACTGTCCAATGTATCAAACAGCCACATCTGAGTGTTCAGCAAATGCGCTCTACGCTCCTTATTGCTCTGGCTATCAGGCTGCACAATCTACTTGTTCAACAAACCCATTAAGCAATAACCTATGCATAGGCTACAGTGTTGCGTCGACTGAGTGTACTAACAATCCATTATCACACAGCTATTGCCCAGCATATCAAACATCAACAACTCAGTGTGCGGCAAGTGCGTTATATGCTCCTTACTGCCCTGGATATCAGTTTGCCTATGCTTGTCAGCAAGATGGATTGTACAGCAATCAATGCCCTAACTACGCAGAAGCATACGCTAAGAAAATGTTGCTGGAACAACAAGGTCTAGCATCTACAGTAGCAACCGCAGGAACAGTAGCAGCAGTAGCAGCAGCTGATCCAGCAAATACTGTGGCTACTACTAGCACAACTACAGACGCATCATCTTCTGCTACAAGTTCAGCAATTAGTTCTAACCCAGTAGTAGCAAGTGCTGTAAGCACTAAATCTACAGCAACTACTTCTGAAACAAATCCAGCAGCGCCTGTTAAACTAACTGCTACTCCTCCAGCGCCAGCACAACAAATAGCGCAAGCTGAACCTAAGAAAGACAGTGGTCCAAGCCCCAAGGAAGAGAAAAAAGAAGAGAAGAAAGAAGAAGGAGCAAAACAAAATGCAAGCGGTCCTAATAACAGTCCTAGTGGCAGTGACAGTAAGCCTGGCAGTGGTCCTAAAACTGCTAGACAGGAACTTGCAGAAAGACGAAGGGATGCTGCGCAGAAAGAAGCAGTAGCCAAGGGCAAAGACTTGGCTAACGAAATGGGCAAGGCATCAGATATGGAGTCACAAAAAGCAGTACAAAATGTTGTAATTCAAGCAATGGGTTTTACCCCTGGTTTTGATACATACAATAAAGCAATGTTACCTGACAGTCGATTCTATGCACCAAAGATAGTTTATGGTGGTCAAGTAAACGTTGATAACAAAAATGTTAGTAGACGTTTGATGGGTGGCAGTGATAGAGTACACCAAGACATGGTGGATTCACAATATAACAGAGGAAATTAAAATGACAGAAGAAATTAAAGACGTAAATGCTAAGATTGACGACGCAGAAGCGGCTATGAAGAAGTATGCTAGTAAAGATACTGTCATTAGCATTGGTGGATATGAATTTACTCCAGCTAAACTAATGGTGGCATTCACACTAGTGAGTTCTACCCTAGGCGGCCTGTATGGTGCTTTTGAAGTTTACAAAGACTATCAAAGTATGAAGAAACGTATTGCAGAGTACGTTGCTCCAGATTTGAGCGACTTGAACAAGAAGATGGAACTAACAGTTTTAAATTCTGAAAAAGCCGTTCAGTACACACAAGACATCAAGAACGACTTAAAGAGCGATATTCGTCGTTTGGAAAATACTGTTGAACAAGTTGAACGTAGTAGTAAGCAAAGTCAACGTGAAACAACACAAGACGTTAATGAAGTTCGTAAAGAGCTAAAGCAATTAGATCAGGGTGTTGATCGTAAGATCCAACGTGCTCTAGATAACCCACTAGCGGGTAAATAAAGTAGTGCCCATTATGGGCACTATTTTTACTATGGCATTAATATTCCATCCTGCATATTTCATTTTTATAGCCGCTGTTGTAGTGCTGTATACGCCTATTCGAAAGACTTTTAAATCATGGAGTTTCTCGTTTATACTATTAGCTACAGTAGTATTCATCATTGTGGCTGAAACACTAAAATGGTAACATACAACTACTTCAATAAACCAATAGAATGGGCATTAGATCAATGGGTACAATTATTCGTTTGTGCTTACTACTTGCCGTACTTTGTTGCTGGCAACAAGCCAATTCAAAACCTCTGCCAATCACTGCGCAGAGCTGGCTAGTAGCAGACCAAAACGGTAAAGTTCTTCAGGGTGAAAACACCCAAGCAATACGAAGCATAGCAAGTATCACAAAATTAATGACTGTAATGGTCGTCTTAGATGCTAAACAGGATCTAGACGAGCGTGTAAATCAGTATACTAGACGTGAACTTATACAGCTTGCTATGATAAAAAGCGACAATACAGCAGCACAGAAATTGTGTGAGTATTATCCCGGCGGAACAAATTCATGCATATACGCTATGAACTTCAAAGCACGTTCTCTAGGGCTATCTGAGACAAAATACTCTGATCCCACAGGGTTAAGTGTGTTTAATGTCAGCACCGCTGAAGAGCTGATCAAGATTGTAATGGAAGCCAGTAATTACTACGAGATCACGCAAGCAAGCAATACTGGGCAAGTTAAAATTAAACTCAAGAAGCATTGGTTTATCTTTAACAATACAAACCCAATCATTGGCAAACGTCATTTCTTCGTAGTAAGCAAAACGGGCTATATTAGAGCCAGTGGCGGTTGCATTGTAATGATGATAGACACTGACATTGGACGCAGGATTGTTGTCGTACTGGGTAGCAAAAACATAAAGACCCGAATCCCAGAAGCTGAGTTTATTGCTACAAAAATATAATCCCCTGTCCATGTAACTAGAATTATAATTCCTTTGTTACAGAATACAGGGGATTTTTATGAGTGCTCACTTTTAAAACTTACTAGGTAGCGAATCGTTCAGTTTTAGGGCAGCAGCCGCCCGACGCCTGCATGGTAGTAACTACCACGGTCCTAAGGCGATTCTTAAATTGGCAACCAAAGCCAAATAGCTTGGCTCATCAAAACAATAGCTGATCCTCCAACCCATAAGCTAGCAGTATACAATCTATTATTAACAGCCAAAATACTTGCTGATAATAGTACGATAGCAATTTGGAATAGTGATCCAGCAAATGTGTACCATGGGCTGCGTGACTTGGCAACAGATCTATCTGCTTCCAATTTACGTGCTTTTTCCATTAGCTCTTTCTTACCTTCACCAGAAGCTGGATCGCTTTCATAACGATCAATCTTCTTTTGCAATCTTTCAGCTTTAGCTTTATCACCACGAGCAACAGCATCATCAAGTGACTGCTCTGCTAGTGTTTGCTTAATTGCTTTAGCTTGGAAAAATGCCCATGTGTTGTTGGCATCAATAGTATTGTTTAAAACTTTACCACTGTTACCATTACCCATGTATGTGTTGATAGCCAAAAGTGCTGCTAAAACAACGATAACCCAACCTGCTTTGTCTTTGATTAACGCTTCACGTTCGCTGCGTGATAACGGTTTTACTTCTGCGTCTGCCATTGCATCGCTCCTCCTAATATAGATTATTTAGTTAATAAATACTTGATGCGAGTTAATGAGATCCTTTCTGAAAATCACCACAAGTTTACCACAGCTTATCACATCACCACTGTAGAAAGTGCTGAGGATATTGCAGCAGTTGGGCTAACCCCTGACGAGGGTAGAGTATTCCTAGTAGTAGACACTGGTGACGATCACAAACTCAAAGAAGATTTAAGAACAGTAGCTGGTTGGATGCTGGCAAAAACTGAGCAAACTGAAGATCCACTGACCCTACTAAAAGTTGATGTCAGTGGAATTCCTTTGGACTATCACAATGGATGGTGGACGTCATTGGCCAACATCCCACCAAGTCGTATTGCTGACTTGGGTGAACGAGCATTCAATCGAGTGGCTTGACATTCTCGTTGATAAGTATATAATAGAGATATTGTTGTAATTCCTTCAAAGTGAAGGACTTCTGGACGCGGGTTCGACTCCCGCCAGGTCCACCAAAAGTGTACAGCCCTACCCAATGGGTGCAATAGAGAGGTTGGTCGCATATTGCGTTAAGCATGTGTAGATGTGGCATAGCTCGTTTATATGTGTTCTGTATATTTTTGATGGGCCTGCCATGGTTTCGACAGGGGTAGATAATAGAGACGGCAACACGAGAGTTGACTGACGTAATCAGCAAAAATAAAGTAAATGCTAACGCAAATACATTCAAGTACATGCAAGTTGATGTCGCTCTTAACGACGACGCATTTGCACTAGCTGCCTAAAAAACAGCACTTGCGAGGCAACTATGCCTTGTCACCAAAAATAGTAATAGCACCTTCGGGTGCTATTTTTTTGATCCTTGTAAACTTTCCAATACCCCAATGCGTTATTATAGTATGTCCCTAAAGGAGGGGTTAATATGTTAATGAGGGTTAAAGATGAACAAGTTGCTAGGTATCCTAATTGCTATGACGATTACGACAGTAAGCCAAGCAAGTATGACAGTGAATGGGAACGTACCCTATGGGAAGCCTACAGTTACCGTAACCCTAGCGAAGACTGTGACACGAAACGTACCGGTTATTGCAAAATCTCCCAAGATTCCCAAGTTCAAGGTATTACGCAGTAACCCCTATAGATACTCAAAACTGGTTATTGACGACTTGGAATTCGAAGTCGACGATGAGGGATTGATCAGCCCATATCGTAGGCGAGATTTAGGTAAAATTGAGCATGATGATGGAATAAACGATCATGTTCGATGGCGCTTATTTTTAGCCAGACAACTTGCAATGATGAAATACAGAGCAAAGTTCGGTTAAAAAGATATTGACACAGTTGTCTGCATAGTATATACTGCTAAAAACTTTATGAGTATTATTAATGGCATCATTAGCAGATTATTTTGCCAAAAATCGACCAGAGTCAAAATATGACCACGGTGATAGGATTTTTGGTTTTTACAACAAAGTCCCATTCAGCGGCACTGTGGGTGCTGACATTATGGTTAACGAAGAAGAAGGTCCACTTGTAACCGTTTTTCTTGACTTACCGCTGAAAGTAAGTAATAATTGGCACATGACTTTTATCAAAGTCAAGTACAAAGACATCAAAGGCAATTTAAAAAATTTAAGCGTGTGAGGCTAAGTGGCATAGCAAGAGCTTCTAAAACTCCAGAAAGCAGGTTCGATTCCTGTCACACGCACCACAACTTGAAAGGCAAAGAATGATTACGTTAAAAGACTTCATGGAAGTTACCAATTATCGTATCACCGAAGGCAATACATATGGCTGGAACTGTTTCGGCCCTAACGCATACTGTCTTGACAGTTGGAACAATGACTTGAATGGACACACCATCAGCATTGTTTTTGACACAGTGACTCAAGAAGTATTTCAAGCAACTGCCTACGATTACACCAGTGATCGTGCATATCGCATCACCAACCCACGTTACAAAGAATTATACTTTGCAGAATGTGCAAACCGCAACATCACGGATTGTGCATGGGAAGATGACGATGGTGTTCCAGTCAAGTATGTGGACCTTGAAGTTGTTGAAGATTTCATTGAAAAAGCCACTGCCATTGTAGAGGGTGAAGATTACGACACCCGTGTACAAATCCCCCTTAATCTAGAAAAAGACATGTTGCATGAGCTGATGTTGGTCGCTCATCAAAATGACATGACTCTAAACGAGCTTGTTGAGGGCATTATCCGTGAAGAAGTTGAGAGATTAGAAAATGATGGACGTTAAAAGGAACGTTATGAGAACCGTAAAAATAAACAAAGCCGAACTACTTAAAATTGTTCGCGAGAATAAAGAAAAACACATCAAGGAATATGCAGAGTCTGTTGAAGACTTTAAAGCAGGTGTGTTAAAGCTGACAACTGCAAATCTGAAACTTGCAAAATCTGGTGAGTTGGATAAGATTTCTCAAATCAAATCAATCCCATCAAAGCCAGTTTCTTACGAAGACAGTTATTCTCGAGCTATCCGTATGCTTGAGCTGTCAGTTGAAGATACCATTGAACTTGAAGATTCAATCTTCAATCAACTAGTGTTGGACGAGTGGATGTGGAAGCAAAACTTTGTTGCATCCGGCGCACTGTACAAAACACTGTAAAGAATTTGGCCACAATCTCGTGGCCAAACAATCCGCCCAAAAGGGCATTTTAAAAAAGGCAAATCATGACTAAGGCATACAAAGGCAAACAAGTTTCAATCAGCGGTGTTAACTACCTCAAGGAGTTCAACATCAAAGAAGTCAGCATCGAACCAACAGTTGCTCAACTTTCCAAGAAAATCAAAGGATATAGCGATATGTCCGCATACGAGCGTCAAAAGGCACTGGCAGAACTCAGTGTTACTCGTACGCTCAAGCGCCTTGTTACCAACTGCAAATCAAAAGCAGTTCGCGATGACAAAGAGTTCAGCATTACTCACAAGGACTTGATGGACCTGTGGGAAAAGCAAGGCGGCCTCTGCTACTACAGCAAGCAACCAATGGAACTCAGCACTGGCACCCACAAAAACCCAAATCACAATCGTGTGAGTGTTGATCGCTACGACAACACCAAGGGCTACGTCAAAGGCAACTTGCGTCTGTGCAAGTGGATTGCAAACCAAGCAAAAGGTTCTGCCAGTTCACGTGTTATGATCAAGTTCTGTAACGATGTTGCATCAGGCGGCCGTACACGATAAAAACAACGAGAAAACATGTACCTCAGCGGTGAGCTCTAGTAGCAAGTAATAACGCGAAACTTCATGTTGGCATTCCGGAATAGACGGAACATAGTTTTACAGCAGTAAAGGACAGCGCGGTAAGAGTGGCGCCCGTGGCAAATGGTAACTTGGATTCTCATAGAGATGAGCGAGGGATTAAATTCCGCCCAAGGTAGAGTATGCCTAAGTTACGATCACTCCTTCCAGCAGTCGGGAAAAAGCGAAAACGCGAAAGCGAGTCAGAAAAGTTGGTACAATCCCAACTAGGTTGGCACATGCAGAGAAACCGATAGACGGAAAGTACCTGCGTAACCGTTAAATCTGGCAAGTGAGGTTACCACCGGGCAAACCCAAGACTGCTACTGCAATTTTTAAGGAAGTACAAATGGATTTAGATAATGCTGCGGCGTTTATGTTAGGTACAATTGCCTATGGCATTGGTGTCATAGTGTTGGTTGTTGTGGTTGTTACAATCAACAACATTATCAGCAAGTATTGGAAACCAATTAGAATTTTTACAGCAGACAGTTGGAACCTTAACCCACCTGTTCGCTTTGCAACACAAGAGGAAGTGGATCGTATTCCACCACACATGGATGACAAGCGATAATTCTCTAAAAAAGATACAGGAATTCGCAGAACAACTGCGAGCAGATCCTGTAAGGCTCAAAGCATTCATGCGTAAGATCATGGGCCCTGATACAGTTGAGCTAAAGGGCAAAGAGAAAGACGACATTATGTTGTTGCTTAAAATGATTGAACCATTTGAGGAAAGCAACAACCAACGTGCCTGGACTGACAAATACATGATTGGCGAAACTGAATATCATGTTACATACTGGGAAGAGGAAACTGTTGTGGAACGTATCCTAAAGGATGATGAGGATGTCTGATTCATATTTTGATGCAGCTAGGGCAGCAGGTACATATCCTAGAAAAGGTTACGGCTATCTAACCGAAGAAGAAAAGCGTGTGGAAATACAACGCAAGATCAACAAAGGATGGCAAGACGAGTGGGTACTTAAAGAAGCAACTCGCATGGGCATCACTAAACAAAAGAAAGTTGATCGTCAAGATTTAAAAGAAATTAAAAGCAGCTTGGGCTACAGTCGCATTGGAAGGAATAATGTATGAGTTGCAATCACTCTCGTGAAACCAGTCGTTGGGTTGAAGAGGAAAACTGGTACACTGGTGAGGTTGAAGGTCGATGGGAATGGACTACAGAAAATACCTATGTAGATATTGACTTACATAGATATAAGTGTACAATGTGTAATGAAGTATTTTATTACTCAGGTCGTGCTAGACAATACCACGAAGAAGGTAAAAAATTCGACTGGATATCTGGGCTAGATAAATAATTTTGTCACATGGTGTGACATACTAACTGACTTTTAAGAAACTAGGTGTTTAGTCAGTACACCGTAAAAAGGAGATACCATGATGTATGGAAACAAGCTCGCCGCGGCAATCAAAGTAAACGGCAAAGTCCTTCGTGAATTCAAGGACACAGTGTATATCCCATTTGGCAGCGAATACACAATTCTATTAAAAAATCTACACACAACAAGAGCAGTTGTTAACGTCTATATAGACGGTGACAATGCCGTTCCTGGCGGACTGGTCATTGACCCGGGTCGTGAAATCGATCTTGAGCGTTGGATTAAGAACGGCAACCTTTCAGCAGGTAATCGCTTCAAGTTTATTGAGCGTACCGAAACAATCGAAAATGGCCCACGCGGTATCAAGTTAGAAGATGGTTTGATCCGCATCGAGCACCAATTCGAGCAACCACGCCCTGTAATCAACATTGCAGATCCATTCTGGAATACACAAATCTACAAACCTTGGTCAACACCATATTACAGCACCAATGCAACCAGCACTGGCGTCAGTGGTGGACTGGGTGATCGCTTCAGCGTAAGTGCCAGTGGTGCTATCAACCAAATGAATGTTGGTGGTGTAATGCGTGGTATTGACACTAGTAAAAATGGTGAGGCAACTGCACAAGCAGCAAGTGCAGCAGTTGACAAATACTGTGCTGACAATGGTCTCATGAACAGTATCAGCGAATTGCATGATGGTATGGCAACCATGGACTGGTGTGATACAGGCATTACTGTACCAGGTAGCAAGAGTGAACAAAAGTTCTCTACAGTTACCATGGGATTGATGGAATCAGCATCACACTCAATGGTTATCAAACTGTTGGGTGATTTGGGTGATAATAAACCTGTCGTCAAACCAGTAACAGTCAAGCACAAAGTAAAATGCTCAACCTGCGGTCGTCAGAACAAGCACAACGCAAAGTTCTGTACAGAGTGTGGAACAGCATTGGAAATTTTTGCTTAATGTAACACGATTGTAATAATTTCGCTGTTAAATAATAATGCGGGCACAAGATTGGGTGTCGCTGGATTCCCGTAACCAGCACTAAGGGGGCTTGACAGTCTCCTTTTTCTTTACTATAATACGCACATGGACTATGTATTACAACATCCCCTCACTGATGAAGACGTTGATTTCCTCAACATTACTTCCATCAAATTTGAAGTTTTTGATCCCAACGAAGTAAAGACTGAATTGGACTACCACGATAGTGGCTGGTGTGATGTAGTAACTGGGGCACGTATCATTAGTTCAAATCACAGAGTGGCGTTTCTAGATGTCAGTCCAGAAGAGTTGACTTACTTAACTCTTAGATATTACAATAGGCTGAAACCGTTACACAATGGTTTTAGAAAGATTTACAAATATAAACTGGATATTGATTAATGGGGTTAGGGCCGTCTGTTTGTCAGCATTGTCAAGTATTAGCAGAATACTCTGAGAAACCAATCAGGGTAAAAAGAAATGCCACTACTACAACTGCTCACAAATGGACACATTGGTACTGCCCTATTTGCGGTGAAACAGACCCAAATGATTATGCTGGGTTTGGTAACTGGGATAAGTACCAAGAGAACGAAAGAGTTCTTAGATTTTTTTTAAACAAACCAAAGGAAAAAAAGAAAATGAAATAGATTGAATATGCATGTAAGGACGTAGTGTTCCATTTTAACAAAAAACACTTAGAAGATCAGACCGTTCCCATGTGGGTCTTAAAATTCCATGGTGAAACCCTGTATGTTAATCACGTAGACGCACAGCTACCGTGGAGTACAAAAGAGACTCCAGATAACAATCATACAAAAGGCTCGTTAAAGTTTAAAAACGCATTGTTGCGTGTAGACGAAAACAACGAAGCTACTCTAACAGAACTTACTTTAATTGATAAATTTAGACTTCGTAATCAGAAGCTAGGTATCACACGAGTGATGTTTAGACCTCAAAGCGAAATGCACAAGGCATTATTGGCTGGTGAATATAAACACAGCCCGTTTAAGTATATCCGTGGTGCATGTGCTAGTTCGTTCGTTATATGTGACTTATTGGATAAGAAACAAGTAACATTTGCACAACTCAAGTATCAAGACTGGCGTGAAGTTAAACCAAACGAAAGTTACTATGCAGAGTATGATGGCATTAGTAATGACATCAAGGTCGATTATGGACACCCAAGTACTCCATATGAATACAGTTGAAGTCAAACGCTCTGATATAAGAGAACTGCAAAAGGACTTGAAACGGATGAAAATCCGCCATGGTCCTTTCAGGAGAATAAACAATAGCTACCAAGTGCCATTGTACGATACAAATAAAGTCAGCTTTATTAGATTAAAGTATTCGGGCACCTGAACCGTTTTTGGTCAATCGAATCATTCGGTTCGATTCGATTCAGACCATAGACTGTTACATTAAAGGCACACTTCAGGCTCTAGGCAACTAGGCAAAACATTTGCGACACAAGGTTGGCGGGCCAGTATGGCATTCCGCTGGGCAAGGTTCTGATGTGTGACCCACTACCCAATTCGTCATCGCATGACGGCTTCTATTCACTATCCTTAACAGGACGCCTTAAAATGTCTAGCCCACAGCTAGAACGTTTGAATAGTCGGATTAGGTTGAAATCAATTTCCAATACACCCATGACTTCAAGTGGCACCGCGGAGGTCTTAAAAATCGTAATAGGTGGGGTAAGGTACAGAGCCCAGAGGTGTGGAAAAACAAATACCTATTGCCAGTGTGCAATGCTAACTCAGCAAACATCACTCACGGTGACCCGAACTGTCTTCGGGTGCCGTATGACTTCGCAATCTAGCAAAACTTTCAACTATCTTGTTCATCATGTTTCATCAGGTAGGAGAGAAAAAAATATGTCGAGCGATAGCGTAGACATAGGTCGTAGACCTCATACTCATTGCTTGGACCTATAAGCCCTATTAGAAAATACAATTGAAAAACTATGAGTTTTGCTTGACCAATAGGATAATTAAATTATATAATATCAACATCAACAACAGGAGGCATTATGTCTATAACACTTAAGAACTTAGAGTCAGCACTTGCTGGGGAGTCTATGGCTCACATCAAGTATCGCTACTTCGCTAAACTAGCCCGAGCTGAGGGATATGAAGATGTGGCAAAACACTTCGAACATACAGCTGATCAGGAACTACTACATGCATGGGGTCATCTAGAACTGCTAATCGGCAAGCCTGATACTCGCAAGTGCTTGGAATTGGCCATTGAGGGTGAAACACATGAATTCACATCAATGTATCCAACATTTAAAAATCAAGCAGCCATGGAAGGTCACGCTGCTGAAAGTGAATTCCAAGATCAAATTGAAGAATCAGCTGAACATGCTGAACAATTCAAGAAAGTATTGGCAATGGCTGAAAAGCGTTTTGCAGCATTGGCAAAAGTCGAGCAACGCCATGCAGAGGCATATCAAGTCAAACTAGGAGAAATGAAATGAGTGAACAAAATGAAGTAACTTATGTCTGCATTGTCTGTGGACATACACTAAGCGAAGCAGATTGGTTAAGTTTGCCAGATACTGTAAACTGTCCAGAATGTGGAGTTAGCAAAGACGATTACGTCAGGATGGAATGACACAAGGCCCACTTTCGTGGGCTTTTTGTTGTTTCAAAGCTATATACTTCTTTGGAGATTAACATGCTAGACTGTTTAATTCTAGGCGATAGCATTGCTGTTGGTACTGCCCAGTTCAAACCACAATGTACTACAATCGCCAAAGGTGGCATCAACAGCCGCCAGTACTATCAGCAATATGTACTTCCTCGCCAAAACGACTTTGGTGCTGAAGTAGTCATTATCAGCCTTGGGTCCAACGATTGGGATGGTATCAAGACTTATAATGAGTTGTACAAGCTGCGTGAACGTGTCAAGGCGCAACGTGTGTATTGGGTAATGCCCAATCCAGAGAAGTTCATCCGTCAAGCAGAGGACGTCAAGCTGATTGCCCTAAGTTTTGGTGACTTTGTCATCAAGCCCACACGCTATCAAGCAGATCAGGTGCATCCAAGTTGGGCAGGGTACAAGGCTATTGGACAAGAGGCAGAATAAGGCAATGTTGTAAAAACACAACGAAATTCAGCCATTTGAGTATAGGTATTGACAAGTTTCATAAATACCTATACAGTAGAGATATTGGTAGCAGACATCTGTGTCTTAAAAACGATACAAAATTTTTAAGAAAGGTGTTGACAGGCAGGGAAACTTGCCATACAATGCAGACATGTTGTTACAGAGCTAGATGAAAATATTTTAAAAATAATTTCAAAAAGTACTTGACAACAGGTGACAAAGGATATATAATACAAACATGCGCAGATGGGCTGCGTATGTAAAACAAGGAAAACTAATACAAATGTTTACGCAATCATTACAATTTGGATTTAGATCTTTAGCCAAACAACCGGTGGCGATGCCCCAACTTTGGTCATTGATTAGTAATCTACATAATAGTGATCGCACAACAGAGGGCTATATTAGCCCGGGTTCCATAGAAGGAAGTGGTTATGCTTAATTAAGCAAATATCAACAAGCTCTAAGGAACCCTGGATTAAAAACCCAGGGTTTTTTGTTTTGTAGGATTTTAAAATGGATTTCGAAGATTTTAGAAAACAAAGAAATGCAAAGTTTTTAGAACAACATACGTTGAACGACGATGAGCTAGAAAGGCTTATCGAAAACAAGTTTAAACGTGCAAAGTTTTATTACAATGCATTTCAAAAGAAGGAAGACGCAGTCGTAGATTGTGACTAACTTCAAAAAGTGTTATAGGCAACGCGAGCCTGTCCGCACTTAAAACATGGACTTTAATGAGGGCGGCCTAGGGGATGAGAAGCACCTTGTGTGGTGTGTGAAAAAACCTAGAGTATAAAGCAAGTTAGGAAATCGTATAACGTTTCCCCCTTGACGGGATCTAACTAGCTTGTTTTATACTACACATTCGCAAGAGTGTGTGATACGGAGGGTGTTCCCAATTGCCGGCTGTAACCCGGTAGGCCTTGTCAAGTTGGGTGGCTGCCAAGTGGTTCGATTCCATCACTCTCCACCAAGTTTATTCCTCTATAGTTAAATGGTATAACAATCGGCTGATAACCGGTCATTTCACGTTCAATTCGTGGTGGAGGAACCAAGTTTTAGGATTCATTCAGCAAATATAAAATTTCTATGTTTAAGAAAAAAAGCGAATCCTGTTTTTTATATCGCGTTGGACTTCTGGGTTAGGTCATCACCCTTTCAAGGTGACTAGACGGGTTCGATCCCCGTACGCGATACCAATATGCCGTGGTAGCCATCTGGGTTATGGTACCTCACTGTCGATGAGATTTAGGCGGGTTCGATTCCCGTCCACGGCGCCAAAGTACTCCTCTTAGTAGTGTTAGACATTGTACTAATAGGGAAGGGCGGTCTCTAACACTGCCCGAGAGTTTCTTGCAAGAAGAACGGAGACACGGTGGTCCTAAAGGTGTGGGGACTATAAAAGCCGACAAACGTCTGGGGTACAACTCCATACGCACCGACAAATTTAATGCAAAGAATTAAACTTCTTTGCTCCGTAGAATCCAAGCAAGGTGCAAGGACGTGACTGTTAATCACTGATTAGACTGGTTCGATCCCAGTGTACGGAGCAAAGAAGTTTTAGTATGGTACGTGTTCGGAATGGGATACGTGACGGGCTAAGGTGGACTCTTAAACCGCCTCCGGTTACATAGTAACCTAAACCTGTTGAAATTACACGCAAGTGACTGCAGGTTCGAATCCTGTCGTATCAGAAAAATGGGGCATGGGCATGGGCACCCGGATTTGCTTTGCAAGCAGATAGCCTGATCGGTTCGAGTCCGATATGTTCCACCAAATTTATGGGTAGTAGTGTTGCTGGGCACGAGTTGGTTTGCTAAACCGATCTACTAGAAATGGTAACAGTTCGATTCTGTTGCTACCCGCCAAGTTAATGCAGTAGTGGTTGGGTAGGCGCTCTGTGCGCCGCATTCTAGATTCCCGCAAAGGTTCAACTCCTTTGGCTGCACCAAGTTTTATCTCTCTAAAGCGTTATCAGGTTGCGTACACGGTTTGGGGCCGTGTGGTCCAGGTTCGAATCCTGGTAGGGAGACCAATTTATGGGGAATAAAAAACTAGATACTGTCCAAAGTATCTTAACTGCATCTTGTAGTTCCCCGCCAATAATGCCGCTTTAGCTGATGTGGTCATAGCAACGGTTTGAAGCATCGTGGAAGTTGGTTCGAATCCAACAGGCGGCACCAAGTTTTGAGAACCTGTAGCTTTGTGCCCTGAGTACAAAGTAACCGAAAGGGTAAGACAGAGTGGCGAGATCTACGTCAACAGGAATCTCAATCAGTTTTAGGATTGTTTCAGCAAACTTTAATGAACTAGACTTTTAATCTAAACTTCAAAAAAGCAATCCTGTATTTTTAAATGTTCAAAAGGAGAACGACATGAAACGTTCAGGTAAACGTTAGTGTCAATCTTGACCCCCGTATGGTCTTGATTGGCACGTAAAATCAATTTAATACGATCCAATCCCGTTAAGGTGTTACTGGTTGCATACATGACTCTTAATCATCGAGGTCACGGTTCGAATCCGTGTAGCGGGACCATATGGGGGTATAATTCAACGGCTAGAATATCCGGCTTTTAACCGGTCTATCAGGGTTCGATTCCCTGTGCCCCTACCATATGAAAATACATTGTTAGGCATGCTGGACCCCTAGACATAGTCTCCAGTCAGTGTATTTCCATATGGTATTTGTTAAGCTGTAGTTTAAGTGAAAGCCTGAGTGTTTCCCGACGGGGATTAGCAAGGGACGCGATAAGTTAGTAGAAGAAAATAACAATGGGCCCTGCGTTGTTGGATACTACTGATGATGACAACAGAATACCGTCCGCGGAGGGCGAGGTGCTCGAGTGAGCCAGCTTTACAAATATTATATGGTGATGTAGCATAACGGTAGTGCGCCTCCTTCATACGGAGTCCGGTGGTAGTTCGACTCTACTCATCACCACCAATTTTAGAGAGATAACCATGAAAGCATATTATCGTAAAGTGGAATCTAAGAAAGCTGGAAAGGTTTCTTGGCACGTTTTTCGTGATGCTAAAAGATGTTCAGGACTTTTAAAGTACCTGAAACGAAATGGTTATCGTTGATTCAAAGATTATGCGGGGTCTCACATGGTGTGACCAAAGGGGTTGATCTCCTGGAGGTGAATGCGAAAATATAGCAGCAATGTTATAGGGTTCGAATCCCACGCCCTGCACCAAATTAATGTGTGAATGCTGAAACGGTAGACAGCTTGACGGCAGTTGAGGTAAAGGGTTCGAGTCCCTTGGGCGGCGGCAGCTTGCTTAGTATGGTACTATTGGAGGTTCGAGTCCTTCTTCACACACCAAGTTTATGGCGGATACTTTCCACATGGTTGTGGAAAATATTCAGTTTGAATGTTTACAGCAAACATAATTAGCAGGTTCGACTCCTGTATCCGCCACCTTATATTCTGGCACATAGTGCCAGCTAAATTTGCCCTTGAAACCTTTAATGGATGAGGTCCTGTTTTGTAAGCAGGAGAAGTCGGTTCGATTCCGGACTGGGGCACCAATTTTATTTCGTTGTAGTTTAGAGAGGTAATGAAAGTAGCATTGAGTAGTTGAGATAAGGCTGCTAGTAGCACAAAGTAGATAACAATCGCGTAGGCTTTAAAACCAAACACTGTGAGCCGGGGAAGTGCCGGACAGGTTGAAATGTGTGAACGTCGAGATAAGGCAATGAGGGGATGTGAGGATAGTTATTCGGAAGAACTCGGGCACCCAGCATACGCGATTTTGAGCCCGCAACGTAGGTTCGAGCCCTACCAACGAAGCCAAATTTCAAAGGTAGACGTAGAAGTTGAGTCCCTTGTGCGCTAGGTCCCTATTCTTGAGACTGACACACCAGTAGCAACACAAGGTAGTTAAACTCCTTCATACGAGACAATCCAGCGAGTCCTTGAGAAAGATAGTTGGGCACTTTGAAAACCTTTATGCCGGATGATACTTGTGTTTATCCACAAGCCGGCTCCAGAGCCTCTCCCTTGCATATGGAGTATAATAGGACAAGTAGTATGCAAAATACAGACCCCCGCCTTTCCAGTTGTGCGGCGAACAACTTGGATGGAATTCTTTAACACTTGTGATTGGTATGCTAAGTAAATCACAGGAGATTTTATGCTAACTTATGCAGAAAAAGGTCTATATAACGCATTGTTACATAGTCCAAAACATTGTGATTGTCCACTGATTGTCAAATCCGGTTATGCCACACAACAGTATGGCCTTTATTGCTTGAAACACGACACTTGGATCAAATGGCTCAGTGAACATGATGAGCAAGAGTATCCTAAAATTGGTCTTGGTTTTGTTGAGTATACAATCCCAGTGCCATATGATCCTTATGCACATGATGGGCTATCAGCAAGAACTGTACAAGTTAAAAATTTGCGTAAAAACAAACAAACAAAATTGTGGATGTCATTTTTAGGAAATCCTGAACGTGATCCATCAATGCCAGAATATTGGAAGTTCATAGATAGCTTCTATAAATAAAATTATGCGGGTATGATGTAATGGTAACCTGAAACCTTGCCAAGGTTTATTCGCGAGTTCGATTCTCGCTACCCGCTCCATTTTCATCCCTCCGGAGTTGTCTGCATAGCATCCCCCAGAGGTCGCCACAGCCTGTGCTGTGGTTTTCAATTTTAGGATACATTCAGCAATAATTACTACCCAAGCCACGGGTTGTAGGTTCGATCCCTACCTTCCGATCAAGCCTAAAAAGCAGTCGGATGTAGCTCAATTGGTAGAGCAGTAGCCATAAAGTAACGTATCCTGTTTATTTTGGCATAAAAAGTATCCTTGAGTGGGTATACGGCGCTAGTCCGTGGAAGAATTATATTTGTCTATAAGACAAAAGTAGTTGTGGGCCACTAGCAATTTTAGTTTGACCATTAGGTTCTTTTCAGCAATCAAAATAATCTTTCTGCAAAAAAGGAGGCCCAGGTTCGAATCCTGGCCCGGCATTGGTCAGCCGGTGTGGTGTAGCGGTAGCACTTAAAAAGAGAACCTGTTTCTGTTGGGGATTAGTTAAATGGCATAACATCGGATTTTGATTCCGAGGTCACAAGTTCGATTCTTGTATCCCCTGCCAAATATATGCCCGTCAAATCGAAGTGGCACGAGATACTGGCCTTTGAAGTCAGGTAATACTAGGTTCGAGTCCTAGGACGGGTGCCAATTATAGTTCCTTATTTCAGCGGTAGAATATCACATTGACATTGTGAAGGTCACTGGTTCGAACCCAGTAGGAACTACCAATTTATAGCGGGTAGGGTGGCCACCACTCCAGTCTCATAAGCTCGGAGCATCGGCAGTTCGAATCTGTCACCCGCACCCAATCAATGGTGTTAGTAGTGTAGTGGCTGCACAACTGTCTGTGAAACAGTTAGAGAGGGTT
>JACCDQ011264779.1_pt1 | contig 41763 bp, 48 predicted proteins | sample 7446031 | NCBI WGS metagenome assembly JACCDQ01 (sample SAMN15323442, study PRJNA562643) | freshwater metagenome | isolation source: river surface water | place: USA:Blue River Watershed | collected 2017-08-17 | reverse complement strand
ATTGTATTTGGTATAGTTTTAATAATTGGATTATATGTAGCCAGTTTATTTAATCAATGTTCAATTAAAAAAAATATTGTTAAAAAAACAGAAACAGAAGAAGAATCTGTTTTTAAAGATTTATTAACAATAAAAACTTTATATATTTTTATTGGAATAACAGTAGTAACTGTTGTAACAAGTATTTTCATTAATGAATCTTATTCTAATACATATAAAGATTTAGGTATAAAAAATACTTTAAATGAAACTGAAAGACTTGGTTTAAAAACATTGGATTTCAAGAACAATCAGTTAATAATTTTTGGATTATCAAGTGTTATAGAAAATAGTACAAATTATTTAAATTCAAAAGGTAAAATGATTAATGGTGGTTCAAATAGAGTAGATATATTTACTAATAATGAACCAAGTGATCAAACTATATGTTATTTTGATAATTATTTAAATTGTGATATTCAAGGTAAAAAAATATCTTTCAATGTAATGCAAGAAAACTTTTATATTAATAATGTAGATTACAAAACAGTAAAAACATATATAGAAAATAAAGTAAGCGATAAACAAGAAAATTTTTATAAAATAATGAAAGCTATTGGAATCGTATATTTAGGTTTACTAGGATTATTATTTCTATCAAAAACATTTTTTAGAATCTTTTAAGTTTGATTCAGGTATTATTATTCAAATCTAACAAAAAGGATTTGAATGATTTACAAAGAGTTTAAATGCTGAATGACATATTCGATATGTCGTTTATATCATTCTTTTTTATAGTAAAAAAGATTGATTTGGTTATGGTTTTAGTGATTTCTTATTTTATCACTTTTGTTTTTCACTTAATGGATTTAAGAATAATGAAGAATAAAATTTATTCTGCATTAACAATGATTTTTTCATTGTTTATTCTAATTTCTATTATTAATTTCAATTCATTTTATAATGAATATCATTTAACAATAAATGATAAAGAGATCTTGGAATTAATTAGCATTAAAAATGCAAAAGATATATCAACAAAAGATAAAGTTTTAATTGCTGAAAAAATAAAAGAAATATCTGCAGATTTTAAAATAAATTATTTTGAATTCTTAAAGATAAAACTTATGTACAATCAAGCTCAAAGAAATGTTCTTTCTATGAAAAAAGAACAACTAAATGTTGCGAAGATTGCTTCTTTAAATACAGAGTCTTTATGATTCTGTATTTCACTTTTTAAACAAATACTAAGTTTCTTCATGTTAAAATTTCTTATACAAAGAAAGCTATTAAGGATATAAAATGACACGAGATTATTTAATAAATCAATATGAACAATATGGTGACGAATGGAGTAAAAAGTTTTTAACTAATGCACTAAAAAAAATAGATTCAACAGAAGATAAAGAAGCTGCTTATAAAAATGTTCTTTGGTGGTGCGAACACTGTGAAAAACAATTAGGTAATTTAGATTTATCAGAAACAGAAACAGAACAATGGGAAGAAAGATCTGATATCTATAATAAGATATCTTATTTAGAAGAATTTAATAATTTTAAGGAGTGTGTATGTTAGATTTTTCATTAGAAAAAAAATTAGTATTTTCATTAAATGAAAAAGAATTTAAGGCATTCACAAATGTAAGACATTATTGTGAAGAAAATGATTTAAGTATTTTTGATTTAGAGATAACTGACGGAAAAGCCTCATATTTTGTAGTTCCTGATTTTGAAATTGAATCAGAAGAATTATTAAATATATTTGACGAAATTAATAATAAATTAGAAAGAGAAATAATTTTATCAATTTTAGATAAAATTAAAGAAATCAAAGACTTTAATTATATTGAGATTAAACAAAAAATTGGAAGTCCCAATGATTTGAAAAAATATATGAAAAATTAAATTGGAGCAAAAATGAAAAAATATATAAATTATATAAAACAATTCTTTAATATATTATATTCTGGAGGAGAAGTTCATTCAAAATATTTTCTTAAAGATATTGAACAAATTACAAAAGAAGACATGAATGCAGCTGAAACTAAAAATCAAAATATCATTTGGTATATAGTTCTAATAGCCTTTATAAATAGTTCATTTATAATTCATGAGGTAAGTTACAAAGTTTTAGTTATTACAGCTGTAATAACTTTTTTAATAGGTTTTATAACACCAATTGTAAAGAAGAGTATTAAAAAAACTTAATTAACATTTAAGTAAAAGTTTATTATAATTTGTCTATAAGAAAATGAGTAGTTCAGCTTGGTAGAACAGAGGGTGGGCAACCCTCGTGTCACTGGTTCAAGTCCAGTCTTCTTTTCTTAGTTCTTGAAAGCGTCTTCACGAGGCAAGAAGATATCTATAGTATAGGTATGAATTGGTTCGAATCCAACTTTCAAGGCCACTTCTAATTAAAAACTAACATAAAAACAATAATCAAAATGATTTAAATTCTTTTTTTAGATATCATTATGTCAAAAAATAAGCATAATGGGGATTTAACATGTTAAAAAACATAATCAAAAAAACATTTTTATTGAGCTTAGTATCTAGTTTAGCCTTCGCAGGTAATCCTGGTCAAATAAAGTTCAATGGTGAAATAAAAAATGACATAACGGCAGATCCTGTACCTGGACCAATGGCTTCTATACCAGCAGAACCAACAGGACCTTCAGGAACTAGTATTCCAGCAAAAACAAAATCTGTTTCTTCAATGTTAGAATTAAAGAATAGAGTTGTAAAAGAAGATAAATGTTCAATAGATAGTTTTGGTACAGAAATATGTACAAAAGGACAAGTGAGTTGTAATGGTCTTATAGAATACACAAAAGGTAAAGCTGTAAAACATAATGCTCAAATTAAAAAATCAGTTGATAGAAATTATCAATGTGATTCTAATTATAAAAAAATGGGTGATATATGTACATTAGATTATGTTTATTATACATATGAATGTCCAATTGAAATTAATGTAAATAACAATGTAGCTTGGGATCAAGATAATGAAAATGGAAAATGGCAGGGCCCATTAAATAATGGTGGAGATTGCTTTGGTAAAAATTTAAATGAGAAAGGTGAGTGTAATTCTCCAGAACCAGAACCAGAAAATTGTGTAAGAGTTAAATATACTTGCCCATTAGATCCTGAAGCTAAGTGTGCAGCTGAAGAAGATAAAAATGCTAAAAAAGAAGTTTTATTCTCTAAAACAATTTATTCTAATGGTTTTGCTCAAGAACATAATAATCTAGTTATAAAAAATAAAATTTGTAGAAATGGTGGAACATATGATTCTGAAAGAAATAAATGTGAATTACCAATGAAAAAACAAGATACAGCTGTGCACTGTCCAAATGGATATTATGCTGATTTACAAAGAGGAAATGTTTGTATAAGTGAACCTGGTTGTCCAGAAGGAACAACTGAAACAAGATTTGGTTGTGAAATCAAATATAAATGGAATAGTTATTCATGTGAAGACGGATTTAAAATAAAAGATAAAGGTAAAGATTGTAATGCAAGTTGTGGTTTCGAAGGTTGTCATTGTAATTCAGAAGTTGCTCCTCAAGGAAATTGTGAAAAAACTCTAGAAATTAAAAGTGGTGGAGAAAGTATAACTAAAGAAGAAACTGTAAAATCAAGTAAACATTCTATTGAAGGTTTATCTAAAAAATTTAAATCGAATGTAGAGTCTATTGAAGGTTTATTTAATAGTATTTGTTTTAATGCAAAAGATCAAAATCATTGTTTAACAATTTCTAATTGTAATATTGGTGGTAAAACTTATTCAAAAGATTTTAATTTAAATAATACTCATGATATTGGTGCAAATGGATTCAGTACAGGTTGTCCAATTAGTGGATTTGTTCCAAAAGAATTCAATGAAGTATTTGTTGTTGATAATAAAATTGAATTATTAAATAAAGGTGTTAAAGCTGGAGAAATTATATTTGTAAATGAATTAAAAGATACAGATAAAATGAACGGTTTTAAATTTGGAAATAATGCAGAAAAACTATTTAATTATGGATTTGTTAATAATGTATATAATGCAGATAAGGATCAAACTTTATCAATAAAAAATAATACTACAAATGATATTTGTAATAATGTAGCCATATCTATTAAAGGTTTAGTTTCTTTTGATAATGGTGTTTGTAAAATTCTTTCTAAAGGTGATAATACTGCAGCAATGTTAAAAGACGGTTCAAAAACAAAAGTAGTAAAAAAAGATTATCAATTTAAATGTAGCTCATTAAAATGTAATAATGGTACATGTGGAACTGCAACTTGTCCAACAGAACAAGGTATTGAATATTTTGGAACAACTTTACCAGGTGGATTAAGTGAAGAATATTTAAGTGGTTGTTCAAAACAAGTTTGTGATAAAAACAGACCATTTATACCTTTATGTGGTGCAACAACTGAATGTACTGGAACTAATATGGAAAAAGATATGGAAACTGGTGGTTGTACAGAATATTATTGTGAGACAGGAACATTTGATCCTTCTTCTAAAACTTGCCTTTTTAAATAGTATAGAGCCTCAATTGAGGTTCTATCTACATATTCATTAAAAATTCATTTAATCTTTTAATTGTATTTTTATCTTTTTTAAAAAGAAGTTTATATTTCATTATTACTCTCCTTTCTTAAGTTCACAACTATTCTTATCAAATTCAAGACCATTATTAGTAATTATTTTACCGTTATTTATTTTGTAATCTGGTAAAAAATATTTTACACCATTTAAAGAACAAACCAATTCCAATTGAGGTTGATTTAATTGAATAGTTACATATTTATGATCTTGATTAAAAATTTTATTTAAATAATAAGTTGAATTACCTACAATATTTCCAAATATGAAAAAGCATGTCATACTCAATAAAGATAATAAAACTAATCCCGCTGATTGAACTTTATCTTTTTGATAAAAAATAAACATAACTATAAATACAGCTGCATAAACAATACACTGAGTTTTAAATGTTAACATTAAGCCAATCATGAATCCAATTGCAAAAACTATATAATCTCTCATTTACTGTCCTTTAATTTCTTCAGTGAATATTTGTTGTTTACTAACATAATCATATTCTATATCAGTAAAATCATTAAATGGTGTAAAGCCAAATTCCGCTAAAATAGTTTCTACTTCTGAATCAGAAATTTGTGAATTCAAATCGTCTAATTCTTTTTGATCTATTGTTAAAATAGAAGTTAAATCCATATCTGATAAATCAGCTAAAAAGTCCATTTTAATTATTTCTTTTTCCATTTTAAATACCTCATTTTTTTCTTTGTTTGATACAAACTTTTCTAAAGCCAACAGATTGCATATGTGCTTTAACACCTTTTGCTTCAGATAACGTATCTTTAACAGCAAATACTGTTAATTCTTGATAATCAATATCCCACATAGGATTAATTCCATAAACCTTAAATACTTTATTCATTATATTATCCTTTGTTTTTAATTAACTAATTTTAACAAATTAAACTTAATTTAATTTTAAAGACTTCAAAACTTAAATTGATAATCATTTTAAGGTATAATAAAGGATAAAAAATAAAAACAATAGGTGAATGAAATGAAGAAAATGCTGACTTCTATTACTTTAGTAATGTTAATCACACAACAAGTTTTTGCAGCTACAAATCCATTGCTAGATCCAACTAAAAAGTCTAGCACAATTGTAGATATTGGATATAACCATGAAAAAATACCAGTGGCAACAACAATTCCTAAAACTTTAATTGATATTCCTGCTTTATCTAGGGAAATAGATAAAAATATATTAATGAAAGATAGAATTGTGGATACAAAAGATTGTTTAACTGACGATAATGGATTCGAAACATGTCCAACAAATACAGAAACATGTCAAGGTAATCTTGTTTATAATGAAGGAACAGCTACTCCTCATTCAGGTCACACTGAAGTTAGTGCTATTAATAGAGGATTTAATATATCTGACGCAACAACAGCATGTAATGATCACTTCTTATCAGCAATGTTTGTTCATGTACCTAGTCAAAATTTAATACAGGTATTATATTTAAATGCTTCACCTAGTTTAGCTTTGGGTGCTGGTTGTAGTTCAAAATATACAACTGCAAAATTTCCAAATGTAAATATACCAGCTGGTGGACCAATAACAATTTCTATAAATTCTAGTGGTGCTGGTTGTTCTGATAATTCAGTATCAAAAACATTAACAGGAATGCCTGTAGCAGCAAGAGAATTAACTGGTGCAGAATTATTTAGTATGGCTCAATCAAATGGTATAGTTAAAAATAGTGGTACGAAAATGTCAAATGTAGATTTGACTTATTATGATTATAATGTTGCATATTGTAATGCAGGTGGAGCTCAATATCCAACGGTAACTATACAAAGTTCAACAATTGTATATGAATGTCCAAATAGTAATTACACTTTAGTTAATACTGATCGTTGTAAAATAGATTATACGTATTATACATATACATGTCCTTCAACTGCAGGTGAAAATAATGCAAATATTACATGGGCAGACGTAAACGCAGGAGGTTCTTGGTATGGACCAGTTAATGCTGGTGGAGATTGTGGAGCTGTTGGTGTTGCAGACGGAGGAATATGTGGAGGAGCCACTGCAGCAACACCACCTTCAACTAATTGTTTTAGAACTAGTTATTCATGTCCAAGCGATCCAACAAAAGATTGTGCAAAAATATCAAATAATGGAGCCGTAGGAACAAATATTTTTAGCGGGTATCAATATGCAGCTGGTGACGCTACACAACACACTAAAACACTAAATAAAGATTTTACATGTCCAAATGGTGGAACATATGATTCGACTAAAAAAGCATGTTTTATAGGAAAAGAATTTGTTTGTGTTAATAGTGGATATACATATGATAGATTTATTGGACAATGTGTAGCAGACGCAGTATGTAATGACAATTGGAATCCAGCGACTAATAAATGTGAATCAATTCCTACAATAGATTGTCCTACAGGATTTACTTACAATACAATAACTATGAATTGTGATAAAAAGCAAGATTGTGCAGTTGGTACATTAAATACAACAACTAATTTATGTGAATCAACGCCAAATTGTGGTACTGATCCTAGTTGGAGATATGATAGTGCAACTATGTTATGTTATAAAGATTTAGATACAGCTAATAAATTATATCAAGAAATAAAACCTTCTTTACAAAGAACTGTTTCTAATACTGTTAACTCAACTGCTTATGCTTTTACAAGTACAGATTTAGGCTCAGCTACTTTTGGTGGTTGGATAGGTAATTATAAAGTTAATGTTGGAGTATTAAATTACAAATTTTACACTCCAGTTGCGGGAACTTATAAATTTACTTACGAAGTAGACGACGCAGGAGACGTTATAATAGACGGAATAACAATAATTAATGCGTCAGGTTGGTCTTCTGTATTTACAGCAACAATGTATTTAAATGTTGGTGAACATACAATACAATTAACAGGACATGATATATATGGTGGACCTAGAGGACAAGCTTTAGTTATTCAAGATTCAGCAAACAATATTATTTGGAATACAAGAACAGGTCAACCAAATGTATTAATTACAACAACTAATATAGTTAATTATTGTGATCCAGCACCAGAATATCAATTAGTAAATAATAGTCTATGTTATTTTGATTACAATTCTTATTCTATATGTCCAACAGGTTATACATTTAATACAACATATGATATTTGTTATAAATCAACAGGACAAGAAATATTAGAGACAAGAATGTATCAAAAACAACCTTCTTGTCAAGGTGGTGGTGTATTTAATAATAGTAATAGAATGTGTGAATTAAATCCAACTTGTTTTAATGGAACAATAAATAATACAAATCATACATGTAATACAAATGAAACAAATATTTGTAATGCACCAACAATAGCTGTTAATGGATTGGATTTTGTTGGAGGAATTTGGACGCCAAGAATTTCTGGTTATGATACATTATGTGCTAATTCAAATTTATGTCCAAATGGTGGAACACAAACAACAATAAATGATATTGCTATGTGTGTATCACCAAAAACTGTTGCTTGTCCAGAAGGGTATATACCTAATCCTCAAGGTTCAGGAGAATGTTTAAGTTCACCTGTTTGTCCAGAAGGTTATATTCCTGACGGAGCTAATTGTAAATTAACATATAATTGGTCTACATACACTTGTCCTACAGGTTGGCAAGGTCCTGTTGAACCTGGTGCAGACTGTAATGGTTCTTGTAATGAAGACGGTTGTTGGTGTAATATGCCAAATTCTCCAGCAAATAATTGTAAAACATTGTTAAATGTATCAACAAGTGGAACATATACAACAATGGAAAAAAGAGATATGGAAAAACATATTATTAGAGGTACTTCTTTTAGTCCTGAAGATTTAGGAGAATTTAGAGATATGTCTTGTGGTAGTGATTGTGCATATTATATAAATAAAATTACAGGTAATGGAAATAACATTTGTTTTGAAAAGAAAAATGGAGAGAAAAAATGTTTACCAGTAGATAATTGTTATTTTACTGGTGAAATAACACCAAATTCAGATACACCAAATGATTTTATAAAAACATTATCTTTGATTGATCCACATACATTAAGAAGTAATTATGAAATAGAAATGGGAGATTTAGGTTTACCTGCAACTTGTAGAATAGGTACTTATAATCCAGTGACAAAAAAATGTGACGGTGTAATGCCTTTAACTTCTTGGACTATAGAAGGAAATCCTTCTAGTGGGGCTTGGTCTTTAAGAACAATGGAAGGTGAGCAAGAATTTTATCAAGAGTTAAATTTATTAAATACTATGTATATGTATCCAGATAAATTAAATAATAGCTATACTATTTCAGGACAAATAAAACCAAGAACACAACACCAAAATTCAATTGGACTTGTATTTGGTTGGGAATCTGATTCTAGTATGTATTTAATAGATTGGGGAAGTCAAAGCTACTGGTGTAATTATTATTCTAACTGTGGATTAAATTTAAATGGTATGTCTTATGGAGCTTTAAACTTAATAAAAGTTAATTCTTCTAATGAAGCATATGGTACATACATGAGACAAAATTCTGATTTATTAGCAAACAATATGTCTCCTAACTGGAATGCAGGTAACTGGTATAACATTTCAGCTACTATTAATGGTGGAAATGTAAAAGTGTTTATAGACGGGACAATGTATTTAGATTACACTTTACCAAATGGAGCAGTTTTTCCTGAAGGTAGAGTTGGATTCTTTAATTTATCTACACCTGACGTTTCATATAGAAGATTCCGTGTTTCAAATATGGAACCAGAATGTGCAGCGGGAACATTTTTTGATACAAGAGATAGTCATTGTCATGCATATTCTTGTGCTCCTGGTTATACTTTAGATTATAATACAAATACATGTGCTCAATCAATTACGTCAACATGTAGAATGAATGGTCATGTTGGTTGGACAGGAAGACAGGGAGGTATATCTTCACTTGGTGCTGGTGGTATGAAAACAACAGTGGCATTATTACAAGCAACAGGTAATGCTAGCTATAATTCAAATAATAACTGGCAAGGATTTAATATAGCTAATATGGCTGTCAAATTAAGTGACGGATTTTGGTATGTAGTAGATCAAGTAAAAGATCCAGCAGGTAATGTATTACCAAGAGGAACTATTCCTTCTTCTGTTAAATTAATTGATAAATCATTTTATCAAATAATGGATACAAATCCAAATACATTAACATGTAAGTTTAATGGTGTACAAGTAAATGGTTATTGTGGTAATAGTATAAAAATGATTTTGCCTGAAACAAAAATGACTGTGCTTGCTTTTTCAGATATAGAATCAATTATAGGATTAGATTCAGTAACTGCAGATAATACATTTAATTTAAATGTTGCAATAGGTTCAAATTCTTTTGCATATTCAGGTGTAAAAAGAATTCCTGAAAAAAATTTAGAAGGTTTATTAAATTTAGTATTAGAACCAGAATATGATACTTATTTATCTAATAAATTAGATTTTTGGGATTCTTTCGTTGATAAAGATATTGGATTTTTAGAGTTTATTAGAGAAGTAAAAAGTGAAGATAGAGCAGATAACTTTGTTCCAGAAAATGTTATTCCTTATGATATGTTAGCGGAAGGATTTACAGTTAATGAATATGTTCCAGATATTAGTGGTGTATTATATGTAAAACCAACAAAAACAGATTCTGTAGCATGTAATGCATTTGCAAATAAATTAGGTGGTTCTATTGTTTCTATAAGTTCATTTCCTGTTGATTTACAACCTTTTGCATATACAAGAGGAATCGGTGAAGTTGGGGCATGTGCTATAAAAACAAATAATATACCTGCTTCTTTTGATTTTGTAAATTTTGCAATAAGAAAAAATTTCTATACAGGTGGATTTGAATATAAATGCAGCCCATATACATGCTCTAATCATGAATGTGCAACAGCTACATGTGTGACAGAAACAATTGGTGGGACTAATATGCAAAATGGTGTTGTAACTAGTTCTCAAACAGTTACATATCAAGGAACTATATTACCAGATTCATTGAAGCCTACAGATCCAACTATTTGTACAAATCAAGTTTGCGACGCAAAGTTGAATTATGTAAGGCAATGTGGAAGAGAAGTTGGTTGTGAACAAAGAGCAAACGTAACATTTGATTCTGTTAATAATAAATGTTTAGAGTCTTATTGTGATAATGGTGGTGTATTAAATACTTCGACAAATACATGTCAATCATTTAAATGTCCATATGGAACAATTGAGAATGCTGCTGGTGCATGTGTTAGACCTTAAAAACAAAAAAGGCCTAACAGAAAAACTGCTAGGCCTTTTTAAATTTGCTTTGTAATTTCGTCATGTATTACAAAGCTAGTCACGTTTAAAGTAATTGATAAATTTTTACAAAGGATAAAAAATACAAGCTGCTCTTTAGCGACTTGATAAACGAAGTATTACATATTTAAACTTAAAATTATATTAAGTGAACAAAAAAAATAAAATTTTAATAAATAAAAAAGGCCAGGTAGAATTAACTACTTGGCCTTTTTACTTTTAAAGTTATATTGATAAATTTCTACAAAGGATAAAAAATACAAGCTGCTCTTCAGCGACTTGATAAACGAAGTATTACATACCTAAACTTAAAATAATCTTAATTATTTGATATAATAGATAATATTAAAAAAATATGGTGGAAATACATGAAAAAAACATTAAGTATATTAACTTTTATTACATTGTTAACACAACAAGTTTTTGCAGCTACAAATCCATTATTGGATCCTACTAAAAAGTCTAGTACAATTGTAGATATTGGATACAATCATGAAAAAATACCTGTAGCAACAACTATTCCTAAAACGCTAATTGATATTCCTGCTTTATCTAGAGAAATAGATAAAAATATTTTAATGAAAGATAGAGTTGTGGATACAAAAGATTGTTTAACTGACGATAATGGATTCGAAACATGTCCAACAGATACAGAAACATGTCAAGGTAATCTTATTCCTAATCCAGGTACAGCAACGCCTCATAGTAATACTAAATATGCAGCAAAAATAGTAACTACCACTAATCCTATAGTAAATAATACTTTTAATCAAAGATTAGTTAAAGGTTGTAGTTATACTTGGGTAAGTGACGGTACAGGAGGTGACGGTGGCAGTGAGGGAGGTTCAATGCAAGTTAACTATAATGGTTGTACTACTTACTTAAAAACAGGACCATTAATTAATACAGAATCTTTTAAAGAAACTGAATTGGGATATATAAGTTCAACTAATTTTACAAACTCTGATAGATTAACTAGTGGTCATAGAATAATGTATTTAAGTGACGGAGACGGAAATGCATGGCAAGTAAATGGAGCCGAAAATCTTTCTATTAATAATGGTAATTTAGTAAATAGTAGTAATTATTCAGAATCTATATTAGGTTATGTTAGTAAGACGTCATTTACAAATTCAACACAATTAGTAGTTGGTTGTGACATAATTTACGTTTATTATGAATCAGATACTCCACCTCATGAAACATATGTTAACTGTAGATCATATTCAAAAACAGGTTCTTTAACAAGTAATTATAATTATATAGAAAAAAGGCTTGGTTATATAAGTACGGTAAATCAAAATGAAGTTACTTGTCCACCTAATACAGGAACATTAATTAATGGACAATGCAGAAAAGAGGAATGTCCATATGGATTTGTTGACAATACAGGTGTTGGAAATTGTAAATTAGATTATACATATTATACTTATAGTTGTCCTTCTACTGCTGGTGAAAATAATACTAATACAACATGGGCTGACGCAAATCCAGGAGGAGCTTGGTATGGACCAGTTAATGCAGGGGGAGATTGTGGAGCTGTTGGTTTAGTTCATGGAGGCGTTTGTGGAGGTGCAACAGCAGCAACACCAGCTATAGATAATTGTTTTAGAACTAGTTATACATGTCCAAGTGATCCAACAAAAGATTGTACAAAAATATCAAATAATGGAGCTATTGGAAAAAATATATTTAGTGGATATCAATATGCAGCTGGTGACGCAACACAACATAATAAAACTTTAACAAAAAATTTTACATGTAAAAATAATGGTGTTTATGACGCAACAAAAGAAGCTTGTGTTATTAATAAACAATATATTTGTTTAAAAGCTGGTTATACATACAATGCAACAGTTGGAGAATGTATAGCTGACGCAGTATGTAATGATTATTGGAATCCAATTACTAATAAATGTGAATCAATTCCTGTGGTAGATTGTGCTTCTGGATTTCAATATAACACAATCTCAATGACTTGTGAAAAAAAATTAGATTGTAGCACTGGTTCTTTAAATTCAACTACTAATCTTTGTGAAGCAACTCCAAACTGTGGTACTGAACCAGGGTGGAGATATGACGAAACAACATTATTATGTACAAAAGATTTAGATACTGTAAATTTATTATATCAACCAGTTAAGCCTGCATTACAAAGACAATTTACAATGGACGAATTTCAACACGATACTTTAAAATTTGACGTTACTTGGGGTTCACAAGATTTGGATATGCATGCAATTGGAAGAAATAGTTCTGGAGGAGAAATTTATCATATTTGGTATAGAAATATGAGTGTTAATGGAGGATCATTAAATCATGATTATACAAGTGGTGGAACAGAAGAAATAAGAATACCTGTAGCAACATGGAAAGCAGCTGGTATTAAAACAGTTGATATGTATATGCATGCTTATGACGGTTGTAATACATTAAGTTGTTTTGGAGCAACAGCTTCTTATACAGATAGAGACGGTGTTAAAAGAACATTTCCTTTAGTTGGTAATGCAGCTTCTTTAACATTAATTACATTTGATTTAGAAACATTTAAAATAGTATATAAAGCACCAGAAGTAGTTGTTCCTATAGAAATTATAAATTATTGTGATCCAGTTCCACAATATCAATTAGTAAATGATAGTTTATGCTATTTTGATTATAATCGTTATTCAATTTGTCCAACAGGATATACATACAGTACAACATATAATATATGTTATAGATCTACTGGTCAAGAGATTTTAGAAGCAGGTGTTTATCAAAAAAATGCTACATGCTCAACAAATGGATATTTTAATTCTGAAAAAAGGATTTGTGAATTTAATCCAACTTGTTTTAATGGAACAATAAATAATGCAAATCATGTATGTAGTATAAATGAAACAAATACTTGTTTTTCACCTGCTACTCCAGTAAATGGTTTAGATTTTATTGGAGGAATTTGGACACCAAGAATTTCAGGTTATGATACATTGTGTGCGAATTCAAATATTTGTTCTGGAGGTGGTACTCAAATAACAGTTAATGGTACTGCTATGTGTAAATCTACAAAAACTATAGATTGTCCTGAAGGTTATGTTATTGATCCAGCTGGAACAGGTAAATGTTTAAGTGCACCTCAGTGTCCAGAAGGTTATGTTGATAATGGTAGTAATTGTAAATTAACATATAATTGGTCAACTTATACATGTCCAAGTGGTTGGCAAGGTCCAGTAGAACCAGGTGCAGATTGTAATGGTTCTTGTAATGCTGACGGTTGTTGGTGTAATATGGAAAATGCTCCTGCAAATAATTGTAAAAAATTAGCGACTATTTCAACAAGTGGAACATATACAACAATGGAAAAAAGAGATATGGAAAGACATATTATTAAAGGAACTTCTTTTAGTCCTGAAGACCTTGGAGAATTCAGAAATATGTCTTGTGGTAGTGATTGTGCGTATTATATAAACAAAATTTCTGGTAATGGAAATAATATTTGTTTTGAGAAAAAAAATGGAGAAAAAAAATGTTTACCAGTAGATAATTGTTATTTTACTGGTGAAATAGTGCCTAGTTCTCAAGCTCCAAATGATTTTATAAAAACTTTATCATTAATGGATCCACATACATTAAGAAGTAATTATTATATGTTAATGGGAGATTTAGGTGCACCAAGAACTTGTACTATTGGTACATATAACACAACAACAAATAAATGTGAACCAGAAAATGTAAATAATTATTCTCAATGGACAGAACAAGGAAATGATTCAAATTGGGTGTCTACAACAGATAATACTGGACAGGCAGCAATGAATCAAACTGTTAATACAAATGATAATGCATTTTATTTACACCCATTAGTTACACAAGACGTAACTATTGAAGGTGATATCGGCGTTAGATCTTGTGTAGACGACGATACAATTGGTCTTGTTTGGGGTTATAGAGATCCTAATAATTGGTTTGGATTTATGTGGTCAAGAGCAAATTATGGAGGAGGTACTGATATTGGTGGAGGATCTAATGTTGGTATGAGATTAATCGAATATAGAAATGGTAATGTAATTGAATTAGCTAAAACAGACGATACATATGGTTGGAATTGTGGAGGTTCTGTACCAGTTTACGCAAGAATAAAAGCTGAAATAACAGAGACAACTATGAAGATTTATAGAAATGGTGTATTGTCATTAGAATATACGTCACCAACAACATTACCAATGGGTAAAAATGGATATTTTGGTATTTCAGAAGCAGACGCTTGGTATAAAAATTTCTCTATTAAAGGTGAACCAAAGTGTGCTGTTGGAACATTTTTTGATACAAGAGATAATCATTGTCATGCATATTCTTGTGATCCAGGCTACACTTTAGATTATAATACAAATACATGTGCTCAATCTATTACGTCAACATGTAGAATGAATGGTCATGTTGGTTGGACAGGAAGACAAAATGGTATTTCTTCTCTTGGTGCAGGTGGTATGAAAACAAGTGTAGCAGTATTACAAGCAACAGGAAATGCAACATATAATGCAAACAATACTTGGCAAGGATTTAATATCGCAACTATGGCTGTCAAATTAACTGACGGTTTTTGGTATGTAGTTGAAAAAGTAAAAGATCCAGCAGGTAATGAATTACCAAGAGGAACTATTCCTTCTTCTGTTAAATTATTAGATAAAGCGTATTATCAAATAATGGATACAAATCCAAATGCATTAACATGTAAGTTTAATGGTGTACAAGTAAATGGTTATTGTGGTAATAGTATAAAAATGACTCTACCTGGTACAAAAATGGGCATTGTTGCTTTCTCAGATATAGAATCAATCATAGGATTAGATTCAGTGACTGCAGATAATACGTTTAATTTAAATGTATCAATAGGAACAAATCCTTTTACATATTCAGGTTCAAGATTAATGCCAATTAAAAATTTAGAAGGACTACCAAATTTAGTGTTAGAACCAGAATATGACACATATTTATCAAATAAATTAGATTTCTGGGACTCATTTGTTGATAAAGATATTGGATTCTTAGAATTTATTAGAGAAGTAAAAAGTGAAGATAGAGCGGATAACTTTGTTCCAGAAAATGTTGTACCTTATGATATGTTATCTAAAGGATTCACAGTTAATGAATATATTCCAGCTATAAGTGGTGTATTATTTGTAAAACCAACACCTACAACACCTGCTGAATGTAGTTCATTTGCTACACAAATTGGTGGTTCTGTAGTGACTATTAGTTCATTTACACCAGATTTAGTTCCTTTAGCTTATACTAGAGGTGTTGCTGAGACAGGAGCTTGTTCTGTTATTACAAATAAAATACCTGAAGCATTTGAATTTGTAAAAATAGCAATAAGAAAAAATTTCTATACAGGCGGTTTTGAATACAAATGTAGCCCATATACATGTTCTAATCATGAATGTGCAACTGCTACATGTGTAACAGAAACAATTGGTGGGACTAATATGCAAAACGGCGTTGTAACTAGTTCTCAAACAGTTACTTACCAAGGAACTATATTACCAGATTCATTAAAACCTACAGATCCAACTGTTTGTACAGATCAAGTTTGCGACGCAAAGTTGAATTATGTAAGACAATGTGGAAGAGAAGTTGGTTGTGATCAAAGAGCAAATGTTACTTTTGATCCTGTAAACAACAAATGTTTAGAATCTTATTGTGATAATGGTGGTATATTAAATACTTCAACAAATACTTGTCAGTTATTTAAATGTCCATATGGAACAATTGAGAATGCTGCTGGTGCATGTGTTAGACCTTAATAAGGATTAATGCATGCTTGAAGCAAATTTTTTAATTTCTATTGGTTTAATTTTTATTCTTATAAAAGTTTTAAATAAACATAATGTAATGAAAGATATGACTGAAGGTAGAGTTGTAAAATCAAGAAAAGATTGTTTAATAGAAGATTATGAAAGCTTTATTATTTTTAAAAATAAAGATAATAAATTTAAAGCTCAAATGACACTTGAAGAATTTTATTTAGCTAATCCTAAATTAAAAGGAAAAATAAAAGTAATAAAAAAAGAAGCTGTAAAACCAATAATTGAAAAAGAAAAAAAACCTATTAAAGAAATTTCTTTAAAAGATAAAGTTAAAAAAGATATTAATGATAAATATAGTAGAAAATGAAAAAGGCCCAGCAGAAAAACTGCCAGGCCTTACTTTTAAAGTTATATTGATAAATTTCTACAAAGGATAAAAAATACAAGCTGCTCTTCAGCGACTTGATAAACGAAGTATTACATACCTAAACTTAAACTAATATTAAATAATCAACAAATTTTAAAATCTAAGTAAAATTATTTTTTTTAGACATTAAAAAAGCCAGATCAAATAAATGACCTGGCTTTACTTTTAAAGTTATATTGATAAATTTCTACAAAGGATAAAAATACAAGTAACTCTTCAGCGACTTGATAAACGAAGTATTACATATTTAAACTTAAAGCAATATTAAATTAACTATTAATTTGTTTATTTTGATCTTTAATTGACCAATTGTCTAAACTAATATCTTTTTCTATAATTGTTTCATTTAATATATAAGCCCAGGCGTCAACATAATTTAAACTCATGTAATTCATTATTTTAATTTTTTCTCTAATATACAGATTAGGGCAATCTTCGAATCTATCTAATTTTTTAAGCAGCTCTTCTGTAATTTCATATAGTTCACCATAAATATATTCTTTTGGATCTTTAGTCAAATAAGGAAAATTAAAATTTTTATATCTATATAGAGACATTTGTTCTTCAGTTTTACAAGCATTAATAAATTTTGCCTCTCCTTCTATCATATAATGATTTTGAAAATTTCTTTTTAATGAACCATAAACAAATAAATATATTTTTTCCATTTAAAATCCTCTATTTTTATTTTAATTATACATTTTTTTAGTTATATTTAAACTTTAAAATGTTAAGATTCTTTTATATTTATTTAAAACTTTATATAACAATAAAGTTCAATATTTATGTTGACTAAATTTAAAATACAAAAAAAAGGATTTCAAATGAAAAATGTTATTGTAAAAATCGACACTGAGACAGGTAAATTATCTTTAGAAGGTAATGAAAAATTAGCTAAAAAATTAAAAGCTGTTATTAAAGCGGACGTTGTTAAAGATAATACAACAAAAGAATCTGTATCAGCTGTTGTTTTTGGTGTAATTGCTGCACAAGCTGCGTTAACACAAGGTGTTTCTACTGTAATTCAAACTGGAGAGAATGAAGAGAATGTTACAATGGATTATATTATCCAAGGTGAGAAAAAAGATATTAAAACTTTTATCTCTAATGTAGAAGTTGCACTTCAAACTTTACTTGGTGACGAAGACGAAGACGAAGAAGAGGAAGAAGACGAGGACGAAGAGTTTGAAGATTAATTCTTAATCTCCCTCTTCCTTTTAAAAAGCTGTATCTATAAGGTATAGCTTTTTCATTTTATGCAAAAAATCTCATATAACACCTTCAATCAATTTTATTGATACAAACTTACAAAGGATAGAAAATGCTTAAATTATATAAATTTAACGATTCAATTGTAGCTGCTAATTCAAAAGCAAATGCAGCTTCTTATTTAAATGTATCTCAATCAAAAATAATTGTTTTAACTGAATCTGATAATATAAATTCAGAAACAACAATTGTTGATAATATTGAATACCAGGATAAAAAGAATCAAAGATTACAATCTCTTATTGATAGATCACATTTTATTAATGAACCAAATCATTCATTAGAAATTGGGCAATTATTAACAGTTGGTAACTTAGAAAATCAAATAATTGTTGCTATTGAGCACAATCGAAAAATAATTCAAACTCAATACAATATACCATTTGTTATGGAAGTTTTTAAATTAGGTAATTCAGAAATAGAATTAAAATCTAATAATATTGGTTTTAATTATTTACCTTGGCATGAAGTATTTATAGCTGAAGTTAAAGCAACTGATACACTATTTATTAAAGATCACATTGAATTAAGATTTAATGGTATGACTATTGAATCCATAATTCATAAAAATTATTTTACAGGTATAGATAAAGATCCTGAATATCAAAGAGGTCTTGTTTGGACTGTAGAAGATAATATTCTTTTAATAGAATCTATTTTTAATCAATTAGATATTGGAAAATTTGTTTTAGTTGAAAAAAAATTTGATCCTATTGAACCAGGTTATGAAGTTCTTGACGGAAAACAAAGATTAAATGCTATTATTGCTTTTATTGAAAATAGATACAAATATAAAGGTTTCTATTATTCTGAATTATTACCTTCGGATAGAAGAAAGTTTATGAATACTCCAGTAGCGTTAGCTATTGTTCAAGAAAGAAAACTATCTAGAGAAAATCTAATAAACTATTTTATTAGATTGAACACTGCAGGTAAACCAGTAGATCCTCAATTTTTAGATAATCTTAAAAAAACTATCTAACTTTTTCTCAAGTGGAATTCTTATTCCACTTCTGAATTTTTAATTCAAATCTCTTATATAACATACAATCAATTTATTTGATAAATTTTAAAAACTTAAAAGGATAAAAAATGTCTAGAAAAAATAAAGAAGAAACAGTTCACTTCTCAGTAGAAGGTGCATTTTTAACAGATTTCTTTAGAAAGATTTGTTTAGAAGGGACTTGGTCAAAAGCTTTAAATATGTTGCAAGAATCATTAATTGGTTTTCCAATGGATTTAGCAATTAAAGTTTTATCAGGTGATATGAAACTAGTTGGTCTTAACGATATTTATATTGAAGACGATAATGATTCAGCTGATTATAAAGAGCAGCTAAATGAAATATATGGTAAGTTCATTAATGTTAACGGAAACTGGTATAAACCAGAAATGTTAATTGGAACAATTAAAAGAGGGGAAGAGTATATCTCAGATAGAGCTAGACTTTATGATCCTTCTCTTGATTCATTTATTTGGCATAACGATACTTTATTAACTTTACATAAAGTTGATAATTATAATCCGCCAGTGTGGATTGAAAAATCAATGAGAACTAATTATTTACCAGGTAAATTTAGTTTATTAGATCATATTGAAATAACTGAAGATAATTACACTGTATCACAAGTAGATATTATGTTGGACTTTTGTTCAAAATTAGTACCTGCAAATGAACTAAGTGAATTCATGGACGAAGAATTCGTTGTTTATGAACTAGATAAAAGAATTGATTTGGTTAATGAATTTAAAGAAAAAAGATTGGCTTTAAGAATCATTGATATCAGAAATGAAATTATTGAACAAGCTAATGAAACAGGTGGTTTTTTAACTATTAAAGCTTCAAGATCTGGTAAAGAATTCAATGTTCCAAAAATACCATTTTTAATGTGGTGTTTAAAACATGGGAATAGTCCTTATTATTTAAGTGATTTATTACCAAAATGGAATACTGTATCACCTTGTAATTTAAAAATGCTAGGTGACGATCCAGTACATAGTGATTGGGTTATTGGTGCTGGTTATGAACCAAAAGAATTCTATCATAATGAAGAGTTTAAAAATGCTGCTTATGGTTATTTACATAAAGTGTTAAACTTAGACATGATTACATTAGCAGGTTCAGGAATTGTAAAAGGTAGAACTATTAAAGAATTTAATAAACCTTTAACGCCTGAAGAAGTAAAAGGAAAAATACTAGTAATACCTCATGCAGGTGTTGAGTATTTTGAATTAGCAAAAGTTGCATTAGCTACTATTTGTGAAGTCGGAGGTCCTGGATCTCATTTGGCCGTTAACTCAAGTGAATATGATATTAAATTATGTTTAATTGAAAACGCTATGGTGATTGCTTCTGATACAGCATTAGTGCTAGATTTAGATAACAATCAATTTAAAGATTTAAAAGGAGAATTTTAAAATGTTTTCAAGAAGTGAAAAAAACTGGTTTACAAATTCAGTAAATAATTTAAATTTGTTATTAGAGGTTTTAAGACCTGTAGAAGTTGAAAAATATATAGAAGAGTATTCAGCTACTGAAAGATATTCTATGAACACTGTTTCAACAGCTGGTTCTAATTTCGATTCATTTATTAAACAAGTAAATGATAGTGTAAGTAAATTTCAAAAAGAATTTACTGAAAAAATGACTGAAAAATCTAAGAAATTCAAAAGAATAGATAGATTTAATTTCAGTAATAATGAGGTTTGTATTCATGGCTTAAAAACAAGATTAATTGAAAAACCTTTAATTGATCATTATAAAAAATATGATTTTGATAAACCAATTGAATTTCATTATTCTTCAAATAATGGTTCTACTTTAAAGCAAAATAATGTTGAATCAGAAGATAAAGCAAGTGTTTGTTTAAAAGGGGCCCTTGGACAAGAATTACATGTTGAATTTAAAGGTATAACAATTATTGTAGATTTAAATAATCTACAAGCAAATAAAGGTGTATTTATTAGAAAACTATTACAAAAGAAAAATCTATTAGATTTCTTCTTTTTTATTAGAGCTCATAAAAGTTTAATACCAATGACAGTTATTAAAAAGGATCTTTATGAAAAAATCTAATTTAATTTTACTGAGTCAAAAATTTAAAGTACCTGGTATCGTTAGTGATTATACAACATGCAGCGAATATAAATTATATGCAGTTAGATCTTGTGACTCTTCTGAGGATACATGTGAAAAATCTAATGCAGGTAAATTTGATTCTTTCTTGTTTGTTGAACAAGCTAATCTAAAAGATACAGTTGATATGGTTCTAAAAAAAGCAGATAACTACTTTATTCAAGAAATGGTTATAAATCCTAACTTTTCAGCAGTTGTATTTAAAGATAAAAATACGACAACAGTAAATGTTAATAATGGTTTATGTGAACCAATTACAGCTGGTCATGTTACTGGAACAGTTTATTTATTTAAAGAGGATTCTATTTTTAAAAAATATGGTGTACAATTAAAAACACTTATTTATGAAGATAATGAACTAAAATTAATAAATGATACTGAACCAGAATTTAACAAAGAACATATAATTGAATTAAACAAATTAGCTGGAGAAATTATGGAGTATATGGGAATGGAGTCTGTAGATTTAGAGATTTCATATAAAGACGGAATTTTCTATATTTTACAATGTAGACCGTGGAATAGCAAGAGATAGTCTCTTGCTTATTCGTTTTATGAATCAGATTTATTGCCTTCTTCTAGAGCTCTAATTTTTTTGTTTAATTTTTTAATAATTTCAAAAATCTTATCTTTTTCAATATCAGACATTTCATTTCTTTTAGAAATAACTTCCATTTCTTCATTTAAAACATTTGCAATATCTAAAATTTTATTTTGTTGATTTCTATTTAAAGTTTTTGTTAAAGCTAACATTTCTTCCATAGAAGTATTTCCTCCACCAGTAGAACCTGAAGTAATAATAACATTACCTTCATTTTTACCAACTGTTCTAATAGCTTCTCTTAAATCTAAGTTTTCAAAGAATTTTAAGATATCTCTTTCATTTAAAACTGTAGAAATTCTATCTTTTTCAGGAATAATTTCAAATACATTTTCTATTTTTTCAGTTTCAACACCATTTTCAACAACTTTTGAAACTTTTTTACTATTTTTACCTATACCTAACATAATAGCCATAGCTTCTCTATTACCTTCTGCAATTTTAGATCTATATTCTGTAAATGCCTCAGACTTTAAAATTAAAGCAGCTTTTTCAGCTTCAGCCTCACCAACTAATTGAATTTTTAAAGCCTCAGCTTCATTTTGAGAAGCGTCTTTTTTTCTTTTAGCAACAAGAACATTATTGAATGAAATAGCTAGTTCTTCACTAGGAATAGCAGCGTCAATTAATAAGTCAACAATTTTAAAACCATAAGGAATGAATTTTTCATTTAATTGATCTTTTACTTCCTTATTAAAATCAGCTTTAATTGAGAATAATTCGTCCATTGAACAACTAGTTGCTTTATTAAATACAGTATTTGTTACATACGCAATAATTTGCTTTTCTGGATTAGATAATTCGTAATTTGCTTCCCTAATTTTTTCTGGTATAACTTGATATTGAACTTTAACAGGAATCTTTAAAAATGCATTATCTTTAGACTTCACTGAAATCAATGGCTCTAATTGTTTGATTTCTAAATCAACAATATTTGCAACTGAAGCTAATGGCCAAGGTAAAATAAAATTTAAACCAGAATTTTTAACTGTCCAGAATTTTCCAAAAACCTCAATAATAGCTGCTTTTTTTTGTCTTACAATTAAAATTGTTGTCTTTAACCATAAAAATCCAATAATACATAAAATGCCTGTTAGAGCAATTGATAATATATCTCCCATACGTAAACTCCTTTTTATTTTTATTGTAGCTTCAAGAGGCTTATAATATGCTTAAATGAAGCCTCTTATTTTAAGTTTTATATTTATATAACAGATAATCAATTTATTGATAAATTTAAACAGAAAAGGATAGTAAATGACATTTACAAAATTAAAAACAGATAAATACAGAGTTGACATTCAAGAAATAATTGAAAAATGTTTAGTTATTTATAATGAAAAATATAAAGGTGCAACTCAAGTTAAAATTTCACTAAATGATTTACCTAGTGCTTTAATAAAGTTTTTAAAGCAAGTTGATTATTTAGAGACTCACTTGCATGGTGTTTTTAAACAAAGTTTTAATATATTAGCTTTAGGTGATTTAAACTATAAAGAAGAAAATAAAACATTGTTTTCTAAATTCAAAAAAGATTTAAATGAATTCTTTTATTCATTAGCTGAAGATAACGGTAATGTAACTAAATATCCAGCTGCAAATGAAATGCAATATATTTTAAATACAAATGAAAATCAAGAAAAAAATATTAGATCAAAAAGATTTATGCCTGAATTAGAAAAATTATTTATCAAACTATTTGATAAATTAGATTTAATTTATGGTGTTCCTTTTTTATCTAAAAAAATTACAATTAATAAAGACGAAGATACTATATTTTCTCTAAAAGTTGATTTTTTAGCTGATAGATTTCATATTCGTGCGAATATAGATTCTGATTGTTTTGATAATGAAGCTATTAAAAATTTTAATGAAAAATTATCATTTTTTGAAAAAAACATAAATAAAATTTATGAAAAAGCTAATTTAGAAAGTCATTTTAGAACCTTAGCAACTTCAGATTTCTTACCAGAACTTGGAGAAAAAGAAAGATATTCAAGAAATGGATTTTCTACTTGTTTAGAAAAAATGTTGATTGATTTTTTAATTGTAAAACACCCTGCATTTGAATGTAAAAGTGAATTAGAAATTGTTTCTTTTTCTATTGATCATGAAAAGTCAATAGAAGCTCAATTAACTACAACAGAACATAATAGTTATTTATGTCCAAAAAAAATAATTTTGGGTTATGGTAATTTTACTTCTAAACATATAGTTGATTTGATTGCAAAAATTAGAAATAAGAATTTTAAAAATTCTATAGATATGAGCTCAGATTTAACAAGAGTTTTATCTATTAGCAAACCTCATTAGGGGTTTGCTAAAACTTTAAGTTTTATATATATAACACATAATCAATTTATTTGATAAATTTAAAATTTAAAAGGATAAGAAATGTTAAAAGAAGAATTAGCAAAAGTTTTAGCTAATAGCTTTCAAGCTGAAGAGAAATATTTAAAATCGCTACTTAAAAGAACTATTATAAAGTTAGCTTTGTTAAATAAAGAAAAAAGTGGTTTCAAATTATCTGATATTGCAGCATATGCTTATTATTTAGTTAGTGAAAATGGAGAATATCCTTCATGTGGTGATAAAGCTAATTTAGCTACACCAAAAATATTGAAGTTAAAAACTATAGTTGAGAATTATAATTTTTTTGTTAATGCAAAAGCAGAATTAATTCAAAAAATAAAAGATATAAAATCAAAGGATACAAAATGTTTGTAAGTGATAACTTAGATAAAGCAGATCAAAAATTAATGGAGTCTTTACTTAAAGAAGAAATTTTTTATGATAAAGATAAATTTAGAACTTTAGAAAGAAGAAGTGAAGATTTCTTAGCTAAATACAATGATTTAGAAACTTTTAATAGAAGGGACGAGATTATTTCTAAAAAAGAAGAATTAAATAAATTATTTAAAAAATGCATTGGAGGTTTCCATGATTTTAAATATTTATCAAATACAGGTATTTACCTGGAGTATGATTTTAATCATAAAAAAGAAAATCCAACATTTATTGGATTAACAATAGTGTCTTTATCAGACTTAAAAAAATATTTTTATAAAAAGGATTAAAAATGTTACATAATTTAAATATAGAAAAATATGAGGATAATATAGAAGCTTTATTTAATAAGGTTTGTACGATTGAAGAACCTCAATATAACAAAGATAAATGCTTTAATATTGTTTTTGATTTTAAAAAGCTACCTGCACCTTTGTATGCTTTATTAAGAGATTGTGTAAATATATCGTTTGAGTTATTTGATTCAACATATGATATTCAAGCAAGATTTCCAGATAAGCAAATAAATATGATTCTAGCTTCTAAAGATCTTACTTTTTCAAATATTTACACAAATATTTATATTGATTTTTTTAAAAAATTACAAGATCAAATGATTGAAGATTTCTTTTATACTGACGAAAATAATGTTTGTAAATCAACTCTAGTTAGTGGATCTAAATTTTTACAATGTTCTGTAAGAATAAATTTAGATTATAGTCCAGAATATGTAAAATATAGAGATAAAAATACTTTCATAAAAAAATATGAAAAATTATTTCTTGAATTTTTAGCTGAAGCTAAAAAAATGACATTTAAACCAATTGTTCAAAATACAATTTCTTTAAGCAATAAAGATTCAGATATTTTTAAATTAACAATAGCTTGTTTAACAGATAAATTAGTTCTTAATTTTAAAGTTGACGAGTCTTTATTTGATTTAGATACATTAAATCATTTTAAAAATAATCTAAAAGAGATTGAAGACACTGTTAACTCTTTGTATTCAACTAAAAACACTAATTTTGATATAATTAATAAATCAAAATTTGATATATTAATTGTTAGACAATGTTATAGTGAAATAAATATTTATGATAGAAAAATTTCACCAATATATGGATTTTTAAATACATTGAGATATGCTATATTTGACCTATTTATTGCTGGTCAACACCAATTTCTAGAACTTACTACAACAAGTGAAGATTATATTTATTTATCAAAAGATAAAGTAAATGATCTACAAAGAACTCACTTAGATAAGAAAAATATATTTTTAGGTTATGGGAAATTAACATTAGATAATGTTTCTCATATAGCAACTCAATTAAATGATTCATATGTATCAAATTATGAGTTCTTAACAAAATTATTAATGAGAGAATCTTCATGATTCTCTCTTCTTATAGGAGGTATTATATATGACATTATCTTTTTTAATTTGTGGAATGTGTTTAATAGCTGCTATCTTACTCTACGTTATTTTAGAACAAATTGGAGTTTTTCATGAAGATTTTAAAATAAAAGATCTTTTTAAAAAATAAAAAAGGTGACTTAAATTACGTCACCTTCATTTAAAAATAAACTATTTTTTATCAGATTTAACACAAATTTTTTTATCTATACTTGCTCCAAAAAATGTTTTTTCTTGATCCATATAAACTGTAGTTATTAATATTCCTTTATTTACCATTGCTCTAAAATAAGGTTTTATACATACTTCACTTATTCTTTTATCTATTAAATCTTTTTTTAATTTTTCTTTATTTAATTTAATATTTTCTCTCTTTAATAAATTACTTAAAGCCTCTAAATCTAGATCATAAGTAAATACTAAATTATCTTGATCTCCAGCAGAAATACTTTTTATTTTAGTTGCAGAATCAATTTTAAACCCAGATATATCTTCTTTATTAGCTATATCAACATATTCTTTTATTATTTCTTGTTTTGACTTATCTTTTATCATTATCTCTGCTTGCTCTAGTAAATTATCTGCTGCAAAAAGAGATAGTGATAAAAACATACATGTTAGTATCTTTTTCATTTTTATCACCTTCTTGTTTAAATTTTTTGATTAATTTTTTGATTAATTGGAGTTAAATCCTTTTAAGTTTATTTTAATAAAATTGATTATATCACAAAAATTAATTTTTCACGATATTAATCAATTATTTTTTAAGAAAGAATTCCTTGGATTGTAGAAATAATATATATTGGTATAAAAGAAACAGTAAATGAAGAGAAAAACATTAGAAAAATTCTTAACCATTTATCTTTTAAGATAATTGGAAAACTATCTTTATCTTTTAAGAAAGCTTTAATGAAAAAATATGCTGCCATTAAAAATAGTGTGAAGAAAAATATAGATATATATAATTGCCAGCTAATATTTGTTGCATGACTTACAAGATTTCTCGTATATTCTAATTTAAAAAAATTTTCTTTAAAACTAATATAGAATAATATTACTGAAGAAAGTAGAAATCCTATAGAACTAGCTAATGATAATATATTGTCATATAGAATTTGTGTACTATTAAGAGAATTGTTTTTCATTGAAAAATCTCACCGATCATTTCATTGATTTGTTTATGATTTCCATATCTTAATTTTAATATTCTTTTAAAAGAACATTTTAAACTCTTATTAGTTCCATGAATTAAAACTAATGTATCTAAATCTTTTTTAATCTTTACTTCCATAGTGAGCTCCTTAAATATTTGAGCTCATTATATCAAAATATAAAATCTATATCCTTGTAAGAACATTGTTCAAGTTCAGTTTCTTTTTTATTTAAATATTTAAAATTAAGAAAATGTCTAAAAGTTTCTTCTTTCATATTATAGAAGCAGCTACTTTTTTTAGATACAGTAACAACACTATCTCCAGTTAACTTAGTTAAAAGTTGAACATGTTCTGGTATATAACATATTTTATGCTCTTCTGAAATAGAAGTTAATGAATTTGAAGAGTACATGAACTGTCTATTTTCTGCATAGATTAATCTTGAATCAACCTTATAAAAAGAATTGGTTTCATAAAATATATTTGATTCAATATTCTCAAAATTACTTAAAAATAATTTGTTTAAATCATTAAGATCCATTTGACTAATAGATTCCAAATATTTAGTAGACAATCTATCGTCTTTCATTTGAATAATCATTGTTTTAGGCCATGCCATGCTTTGATCAAAAGATATACCATAATCAATATCACAAGCTATAATATTTATATTATAGAATTCTTCTTCTACTTTTAATTTATAATCTACGTCTTTAACAGGAGTAAATACTCTAATTGACTTCATTACGTTTGACAAATTATTCACTTTTTAACCTTTGTATTCATTTTAGATTTTAATTCTTCTGAGAAAAAATTAAATCTAAAAGTTGTTGTTGATATGCATTTATTAAAATTTTTCTTTAGATACTCATTAATTACATTAAACATATAATCATTGTATTCACCTTTTTCTTCAATAAATTCTTCACCTATTTCTGCCATTAATTGTTTTGTTACATTTGGAATTGTTAAGGAACCTGTTTCACCAACATAAGAATTTAACTCAGCTTCAGTTTTAAATGTTAAAAATGAAAAACTTTTTTTTGAATGTAAAAAATAATAAAACATAAGCAGCCTTTTTTATTTGTATTTTAACATGTCTTTATTTAAAATAAAATTAAAAAATTTATTTTGAAGCTAATTTAATTATCATTTAAAAACACAAACATAGAAGCTAATTTAATTGTAATTAATGTATTTAATATTACAAATAATAAATTTAAACCTATAAAAATATAAACATATTGTATATCTGCAGCCATATAATAAATACCTAACAAAGAACATATTCCAGCTAATATTGACGAAGTCAAATAATACTTAAGACCGTTTTTTCTTAATTGTTGAATTTGTTTATTTTCATTATAATCTTTAACGGGTTTAATAGCAATATATAGAGCAATTATTGCTATTAATAGCATTACATAATTTCCATAAGGTATTTTAAATATATAGCCTTCTAATATACCTATTAAAAAACTGAAAATAGCGATTGTAATTAATTTTATCATTTATTATAACACTCCTTTTTTCTTTTCATTATCCCATAATTTAAAGTATAAATTAAGTGTTAATATGTTAAAATTAAAATAAAAAAGGATATAAACATGTCATTAAATTTACAAAAAACAACAGTATTTTATTCAATTTTAGACGGTGGAGACGGTTCAGCTTATTTAAAATGGTTTTTAACAGAACAGGGAGCTATTTCTAGTCAAGAGAATATGGACGGTGGTTGGGGTGAGCCTTGTTATGGTTCTGTAGAAACATTTATTGGTTCAGATATTTACAAAGAAGCTAAAAATAATTTTGAAGGATAACTCTATTTTAGAGTTATCTTTTTGATTATTGCTTAGGAGGAATAGTGGTCTTCATTACTCCTCTTGTTTTTTCCCAAGCTAATTTATATCCATTAAAATAATTTGGATCCACCATTAACCTATCTATAATTTCATTATTTCTATCAATAATTTCTTGTTCTCTTTGTGCAAAAGATTTACTTAACACATTTAATATAAGTACAAATGATATACAAGATAATATCACTGTAATAACTAAGCACCTAGGCATATTATTTATCTCCTTCTTTTAATTTGTCATGCATAGCTTTAAAATCAATTAAAACAGTTTTTATTTCTGATATTAACTCGTCACTAATAAAAACTCTTTTATCTAAAAAAGATAAAATTTGTTCAACAAACTTATCATTTTTTTTATTTCTATGAATTGCAGCGTTAAGCGAATTACTAAATTCTTTGTTAATCATTGAATAAGGTCTGATTTTTAAAAACAATAAATCTGTTAACTCAGAAGGAGTATAAGTTGTTAATTTCATTTTAAAATTCCTTTTTTATTTTAATGATATCTAAGATATTCTTTGATATATATTAAAATAGTGTAATTAATTTATTAAAAATAAAACCATAATTCAAAGCATAAAATCCAATATTTTTATAAGGATTTATTTCTATGATACCTGGTTTACCATTTATATAACCAATATCTAAAATATAGTTTTTAAAACCTGAATTCTCTGCCTGTAAAGATTCTATAGCTTGATTAGCTAATGTAATTAATTGATCTACTATTTCTTTATTTATTTCTATTTTATCTTTATTTCTTCTTTTAACTATTTGTGTATCAAATTTTAAATCTTTATTATTTAAAGGAGTAAATTCTTCAATACAAGCAGCACCTGCAACTAATTGATTATCTATAACAAAAAATCTATATTCATATTCTATTTTTGCATAATCTTGAATTAATAAATTTTCTTCTCCTGCATAAGCAAACATTAATTTTTCATATGAATAATCAATTTCTCTTAATAGTGCTCCAGTGATATCACCAATAGTAGAATTTTTATCTATTGTAATTTCAGTTGCTATAAATTTCTCTTTTGTTTTTATAAAGTATTTTTTTTCTGGTTCTTCTTGTTCATTACTCAATTTAATTAGCTTTTGCTCAAAACTAGCTTCTTTTATTTTATTTAATTCAGCTATTTTTGAATTAATATTTTCTGGAGTAAGGGCTGCAAAAGATTTATTGTTTTCGATTGATTTTTTTACATAATTATAAGTTACTGAATCAATTTCTAATAAACCTTCTTCATATTTTTTTCTTGTATTTAATAATTCTAAATAATCACTATCTAAAATAGAATATAAACCATATATAGTTCTATTAGCTAAAGTATTGAAAGTCTTTGTTTTTGAATATTCAAATCCTTCATGATCTGGATTTTTATGTGGAAATTTTATTTCAATCTCATAATCACTTAGAATTTGACTTATTTTAGAGTGACATGCATAAAGTCCTATGGCAATAACATTTAACTTCTCTGTTGGCTTGTTTGGCACTAAAAAACCAGTGTATTCTTTTGAATTTATGAAAATATTTTTTAAATCAAAATTTTTAATGGCATGTAATATAGGAGTAACTGATTCAACCCAATCTTCAAAGTCACAATTAGAATTTAAATTATTTGTATCAATATTCATTAATTTAATAAATTTAAAATAATCTTCTTTAAGATTTAAAGGTAAGTGATTTGGGATTGAATTTAAATTAAATCTTGCAGTATAAAATAAAATATTCATTTTTTAAGCCTTTTTTATTTGTATTTTAACATTTAGAAGCTTAAATAATGATTATTTTTGTTACCCTAGTAGGATTCGAACCTACGTTTTTCAGTATATTTCCTAACCTTTAGAAGATAAAGCCTTTTGACTTTAATGGGATTCGAACCCATGTTCTTAACTGATTTCCTGACCGTTAGAAGATAGAGTATTATTGGTGATCCATACAGGACTCGAACCTGCAGCGTTCAAATTTAGAGTTTGACATTCTAACCAATTGGAATTAATGGACCATATTGTATATACGAAATTATATAGTCTTTCTACTTAAAGTTTTCTTAGAAACCTATTTTTCACGAAATCTTTCATATAACATATTTTAAATTTTAAAAGGAGTTTTGTGTGATTGAATTAGAAAAATTATCTTTTGTTATAAAGCAAACAGCTAATAAGGATTTGCTTTATATAGTTAAATATAAGGGCATTAAGGTTGGTATGGCTAGTTTAATTGAATTTCATAATACAGTTGAAATAGCTAACCTAATGATAAAAAAGAAAGCTTATAGAGGTTTAGGTATTTCAAGATATATAATCGAAAAGTTAAAACAAGATTATAAAATTTTGGAAATAAATAAACCTTTAATGATAACTGCAGGTCCTTATTCAAAGGAGCCAGTTTTAGATATTAAAGCTTTAAAAAATTTATATAAAAGCTGTGGATTTAAAAAAATTTCAACTCTAGATAATGGATTTATTGAAATGAAATTAAAAAAATCAGCTTTTAATGATATAGAAGTTTAAGAAATAATCTTTCTTTGCTTCTATAACAATGTAATCTATATGATTAAATTACTTTAAGGATAAAAAATGAAAAAAGTTTTAAGTATGTCTGATTTAAGACCAGGATTTACAAATAAATGTAATGGTTGTCAGTTTAATAAAGGTGCTAATGCAGGTACACACCATATATCTTGTGGTAAGAAAAATGCTATTGTTACTGTAAATGAGCATGCTAGAATAAATGGTTGGGCTTCTTGGCCTTTTGATTATGACGTTATTTGGTTAGACTCTTGTGACTCATATACAAATGATACACAATATGATCATTTAAATGATTTAGAACAAAGAATGTTAATTCAAGGATTTGTTCTTTATGCAAAAGAAAAAATCCAGGCATTTAAAAAATGGTCTGAAATGTCTCATGGTTTAAAACAGCAAAATAATATGCTTATCGCTATTAATCTATTAAAAGAAACTAATGAATTTTTAGATTCAATTGAGCAATACAAAGAATTTATTTTAAATACTTGTGATTTAAATGAAGATCAAAAAGTTATTGTTAAAGAAACTTTATATAAAATCTCAAAACTATAAGGAGTTAACAATGATTAGTACAGGAAAAATAGTTAAAATTAAAAATGCACCACACTTTAAATTTAGACAATGGTGGGTTGACGTTGAGGTTATAACAGCTAAAAATGAAACATTTAGTACAAGTGTTAATGGAGCTACTAAATTAGAGGTTATTCAATTAGCTCAAATTGGTAAATCCACAACATTTGCACATTAATACAGAACCATAGCTTTTGCTATGGATTTGTACTTTTTAGTATATTGTGATTAGATTTTTCGTTTTCAGAATTTTTGTTTTGAGTTATTCTAGCTTTATACATTAATTCTTCAAAAGCTTCTTTAGATATTATATATCTTTGTTGATATTCAGAACTCATAAATCCATAAGCTAAAATTTGATATTTTTCTTCAGAAATATTACTATTATTAGAATTTCTTTCTTTATATTTAGAAAAAGAAGTTATATTTCCTATTGGAATGTATTCTGTAACAATTGGAGTGTAAGAACCACCACTATATTGAAGTTCTATAAACTCACCATATATCTTTGCTTTTGCTTCGAATTCACTAGCTAATAAAAAAGCTTGCAATAAAATTAAAAGTGTTAATATTTTTTTCATGGAAGCTCCTTAGTTATTTTTTAGAGCTTCTAGTAAATCTTTTTTAAATTCATTATTGTATATAGAAAATACTGTTTTTTGTAATTTTCTATAAGTAGTTTCTGTTACTGTAGGTCTTGTTTCCCATATTACTATGCCAGCAGATTCTTTTTTATATGTTTTATTCAAAATAATTTTCCCATTTTTTGTAACAGAAAATTCCATTTCTATTTCAACATTCATATTATTTGGATTCAATGTTTTTGATATTAAAAAGTCTTTAATTTTTGTATTTACAATAAATACCTCTTCACCATTTGAATTATTTGCGAAGTATTGGTCAATAAATTCTTTCGATATTTCTTTATTCATATTAGAAGCTTCTAATTCAAAAGACATAAAAGGTGATTTAGCTCCTTTTATTGCTAAACCTAAATCTCTTGATAATTTTTGTTCACTAGAATCAATTACTTTTACATATTTCCCAGATATTTTATCTATATCTTTATTTAAATCTCTTTCAATACTGTATTTATCATAAGATATATCATATTTTACAGAGCAACCAGAAAAAGTAATTCCTGCAATAATTAAAATTAAGCTTGTTAACAAAGTTTTCATTTTATAATCCTTTCTCATTTAAAAATTTATAAATTAATGTTTCAACTATGTATTGAATAGTTGTATCAGTTGATTTAAAAGAAAAATCTTTACTAGTTGTAATTGTCCAATCATAATTATCACCAGTTACACCAAGGTTTTGATCCATTGTTCTAGTTACTTTATATTCAACACCATTTTTTACTAATACCATATTTAAAGTAACTTCAATCTTAGTTACATGATTTTGAATTTGTGTATTTTCTTCAATCATATAATCTATATTTACTAAACCACTTTCAATTGAAAAGCTATAATCTTTACCTTTTGGAGATATATTATAATTTTCACCAGCATAAACATTAACTATATTTCTAATAGATTCTTTTGATAGCTCATATGATTTAGAATGCACATTATTTGTATAAATGTTTTCCTCTAAATTTGTCTTTACTGGTAATGTAACTCCTTTAGATACTATTGTATTAATATCACCCTGTTTTTGAATGTGTAAGACCTCTTTAAAGGGATTTCCATTTTCTTTTGCTTTTTCTCCATTTAATTCAATCTCTTTCGACATTAAGTTTAATGCTGTTACTAAACTCAAACATAAAAAAATCTTTTTCATTTTTTAACCTTTCTTCATTTGTATATCGTAATTATACAAGAGTGAACTTTAAACTTTAATTAAATATAGCTTTTATTTAAAAAGTTTTTAGAAAATATTATATTAATGAAAGTTAATGATTTTTGAATATTTAATATATATTAAAATGTGGTAAATTAAGAGTCTTTTAGTTTAAAAAGCAGTATAATTCACCTTGTTAAATTATACTACCCTTTAATTGATATTATTCGTCTTTAGCTTTAGTTAAATTTTCAAATAACTTTTTTTTACAGCTCTCTAAATCATTTATGTTTTTTATAGAGTTAATACACTTGTCATGATCTTTTAACATAGTTAAACTTTTATTCAAGCTATCTTGAAGAATTTTATTTTCTTTTAAAGAATTCTCTTTTAGTTTATCTAATTCTTTTTTATCAGCTATTTGATTTTTTTCTTTTATTTTTACTGCTTCAGCATGTTCTTTTACTTTTTCTTGCTCAGTTAAAGGTTTTTTCTCTATTGTAGGTTTTGTAGCGTCAGCTGCAAATAAAGATAAGGCAGCTATTAATGATAGTAAGACAATTTTTTTCATATTTATAAACCTCTTTTATATATTTTAAAAGGCGACTTATCTTAATGCTTATAGCAAAACTAATTCGTGATTAAGTAGCGGTGACTTTTATTATCTTTATTATAGCATAAAGATTATATAACTATTAAATTTTATTTTAATAAGGAGTTTATTATGTTGAGTTATTTTTCAGATATGAATAGATTTGCTCAGTTGATCGTTTTTTTAGGAATGCTGTTTGCAACTATATTTTTATTATTAACAGTTTATTTTTATTTTAAGAATAAAACTTCAATATTTAAGTATGAAAAGGAAGCAAAAGGTTTTAAATTAAAAATTAAATTTTACACTAAATTAAAAAAAGATAATGTTTTTAAAGCATTAGACAATTTTTTATTAATTTATGGCTCTATGCCAGGTGAAAAATCTGATATTGATTTAAATAATAAGATAGTGAAATTTTTATCTAAATTAGATATAACGATTTTATCTATGGAAGTGAACCAGCTCTAAGCTGGTCCATTACTAATTTTTAATTAAAAGAAAGGATTGAATCCATATAATAAAGCTAAAAACAAAGCCATTAATACTAATTTTGCTACAGTATCTTCACTTTTAGATTTATAAATAATTAAATTTCTTAAAAGGAAAATTGATAAGAGTATAATAATTATATGAAATCCATACTCTATAATACTGATAGATCTTTTTTCTATTTCTTTGTATAAAAACCTTGAGTTAGAAGAAAAGAAATTATTATAATTTAAAATATCTTCTTTTGATATATCTAAATTTAATTCAGTTATAGTTTCTATATTATTCATAGATCTTAATCTTTCCATAAATATATCAATAGAAGGTAAATCTTTTTTGTTTTTTAATAAAAAATGTAATACATATTCTTGATAAGGTGTTGTTTCACCATTCTTCTGTTTTATAAATAAGCAAGTCTCAGGTGTGTTTCTATTTATATAATAACAACTAACGAATTTAAATTTATTTTCTTTTAATTCTTTAAAATTTTCAACTAATTCTTCTTTTTTTAAGTAAACAATATCTGACTCAGTCATTTCAGTTATTTTTTTCTCTTTTACATAAATATTAAACTTACTTAATAATGAACTAATACCTATGTTACTCATTCTTAAATCAATACCATATACCGATACTTCTTGAACTTCTTTTCCATACTCAAGATAAAATCCGTCTTTTACTGTTTTATTGAATTCTATAATTTGTTTACATTGGATTGCTGAAAAATACATAAAATATGTTGCAGCTAAACTAATTAAAATAATTGTTAAAGCATTACCTAATCTTTCAAAAACACTTGTATCTGATTCTTTGAAGAATATGTATTTCATTCTTTATCCTTTCTAACATTTTTTATAATATCTAGTGATACTAGATTATATTCAAATGTATTTATTAACTTTTTAAATTCTTCTGTTGAATTATTTAACATGATTAACTTTGTTATAAACTCTTTTAATTTAATCATTATTATGTTGTTTTGTTCTAATAAAACTTTTATTTCTTCTGAAAAATCTATATCTGCTGTATGAGCTTGTATCATTTTTGAAGCTGACTCTATATTTACACAGTAAATTTTTAGTGAATCATTTATTAAACTTTGAACTCTTAATTTTATTACACCATGTAAATTTTTTTTATTTAATTCATTTACTAAATCTATAACAGTAAAAATTTTTTGATCAAATATTTCTTTAAATTCTGTTTTCTTAAAATGTCTTTCAAATATATTATTTATTGTATTTTTAAAGTTAATAGCTTCCCTGTCTTTTATTTCAGTTTCTTTTTCTAATCTATATTGAGTATATACAACACCATTTAATCTAAATATAGATTGACAATCTATTATTGTTTTTACTATAAAGATTATTATTAAACTAATTAATATTAAATAATCCATAAATACTATACTAGGAATTATAGAGGCTATAATTACAGCTAATAAATAAAAATTGAATTTATTTTCAAATGTATTTTCTAATAGAAATGAAAAATAACCTTTCATGATAAATGTCCTATTATAGGAATTAATGTGAAGGCAAATAGTAGAGTTGCTAAAAATAAATTTTCTATTTTAGAAGAAGTTTTTTGATATTTAGTCATTTTAGTTAATCCTTTTTTTATATAAAAAATATTAACTAAAATAAACTTAATCTTTAATTAATGAATTCCTTTTTTTCGTAATCCATGTAAAAAACTGTTTCGAGCATGATCGTTTTTTGGAAAAACAATTACACATTCAATTTCCATTTTGTCTATATCTGAGTGTATTTTTTTTAAAATAGTGTCATAATCATAATTATTTAAATGTTTTAAATATTCTAGTCCTATTAATTTAAATTCTCCATTTATAAAATTTATAAACGAATAAAAGCTATCAGCTTTAATTAATTCTAGATCTCCATTATGATCTTTTAAAAATAAAGATTTATCTGTATTCATTCCTAGTAACATTCTTTCTACTAGTATGGATTGTATCTCGATTGATAATTCTAGATCTTTTTTTAAATACACTTTAGATAATAAATCTTTTGCTGTTATTTTTTTGTTTTCAATTTGTAATTCGTCTATACATAACATTTCCTTATCACCATTATTTTTTTTAAATACATAAAAGTATTTATCTTTTTATTGTATCAAAAACCATATAGTTAATTTTAATTATTTAAAAAACCTTTCTTATTTTCATGAATTATTTCGAAAATCGTTTTACTATTTTTGCCAATTGGTAATTTACTTATGAATAATGATAAATGTTTTTCAATTATTTTTTTACTTATGGCACCAAAATTACTTTCTTTGAATGACTCTAATAGAGTGCTATCACTTTTCCCTTGATTGTAGGCTTTATTTAGTAACCATTCTTTATTTATTTTGTCAGTTGGAATAAATTTATTAACGTCTAAGCCAGGTATATATTTTATTTTTATTTTATTTTTTTCACAAAGTCTTTTAAATAAGAGATCTTCACCATGTATAGTTTGTCTTACTTTTTGATATTTTGTTTCAAATCCTTTTAATTTATCAAATATAACTTTTTTAACTAATAGGTTCCCAGTTCTTAACCATTCTTTATGATTTAAAAATTTTTCTTCATTTCCATAATCCACTTTTGAATAATATCTTTCAAGTTTGTTTGTTATGAAATCTTCTTTTCTTGATTCATATATTAAATTTGTCTTACCTGTATAAATATAATTTTCTTGCTTAGCAGCTATTTCCAATGCTTTTCTTAAAGTATTTATTTCTATTTGTTCGTTATCTTTTAGAAAATATAGATACATACCAGTTGCTTTAGCTGCTCCCGCATTCCTTGCATAATTAACTCCTATATTACTATCATTAAAATATTTAATTTCTGAATGTAATTCCGTTATATATAAAGCTGATTGGTTTAAGCTATTATCAATTATAATTATTTCAAAACTATCGTTATAGAATGGATTTGTTATAATGGATTCTATCAATTTTGTTAATTGTTTGTTTCCAAAAAAAGTTGGTATAATTATAGATATTGATTTTTTCATTGTATTCACCTCTTTAAAAATTTTAATATTCAATTATATACCAAAAAAGGAGCTTTTTTCTTTGTTTAGTTATTTAGAATTATTTTCTTTTGCTGCTTATGCATTATTATTTTTATTTATATTAACAATATACACAGTTACACATGTTTGTTTAAAATACAATATTTCATTAGCTAATAGATTTAATATATTTCTTGATAAACCTATCCATAGAAGTTCTCATAAAGATATTACACCTAGGAATGGTGGTTTGAGTTTGTTTGCTATAACTTTTCCTTTTTTGTTTATATTTGATTTATGGGCAGCACTATTTTCTACTTTAATGTTTCTTATAGGTATTTTAGACGATTATGAGCCTTTGAATAATAAAATTAAATTAGCTCTTATATCTTTTTTTACTATTGGTCTTTGCTATGTTAAATTACATGTTATAGATTTTGAATTCTTTTTTATATTTTCATTATTAATGATTATTATCATTGGTTTTAATTTTATTGACGGATTAAATGGTGTTGCTGCTACTCTTGGTTTTTTAAGTTTATCTATTGTAATATTTAAATATTTTAATGCTGAATATTATAATTGTATGTACATACTAGTTATATTAGTTGCATTAATATCATTTCTGCAAGTAAATTTAAAGGGTAGTGTTTTTATGGGTGATTCAGGAAGTATGTTTATAGGATCATTAATTGCTTATTATTCTATTGATTTACATGTTAATAATTTAATTTCTTCAGTTGATATAGCTTTTCTTTCAGGCGTTTTTTTTATGGATTTAATAGCTATTGTTTTATTTAGAATTTTCTTTTTAAGAAAAAATCCTTTTATTGCTGATAGAAATCATATACACCACAAACTTTTCTTATCAAGTAAGTCTTTAACAAAAACTTTAACTTATTTGATTTTAATACACTTAGCTATTATCGCTATAGTTTTCACAAAATAGGAGCTATAATGAGTATTACAAAAATAGATAATTTTGATCTTTTAAATTTAATTGAATCTGATAATAAAAATGAATTATTTGATTATATATTAAATGAATGGTCTTTTAAAAAATCATTAACATTAGGTTTTATATATTTTGCAATATTTGCAAAAATAAAAACTGATACAGAATATGCAAATGCATTTCAAAAATATGATATTTTATTATCTGACGGAGTCGGTTTAGGTATTTATTTTAAAAAAGTTTTTAATAAAAATATCATAAATTTAAATGGTACAGATCTTTTACCTTTATTTATTAAATATCTTGATTCCAAAAAAATAAAATATGCTTTTTATGGAGCTACGGAAGAAAATATATCTTTGTCAGCTAAAAAATTTGATCCTTATTTTTTTCAAAATGGGTTTTCTCAAATTGATTTTAATCATATAAAAAATAACTCTGTTTTATTTATCGGTTTAGGAACTCCAAATCAAGAATTATTTATTAAGAAACATGCTGCTATAATAAAAGAAAAATCTTTAATAATTGTTTCAGTTGGTGGTTTTTTTGATTTTTCAAGTGGTAAAGTTATGAGGGCCCCAGCTTGGATAAGAAAAATAAAATTAGAATTTTTATTTAGATTACTTATGAATCCAAAACAACATTTAAAAAAGAATTTATTAAACTTCTATTTATTATACTTTATTTATAAGGATAAAAAACATGTATCTTCAATCAAATAAATCTATTATTTATTCGATTATCTTATTATCAATATATGCAATATATACTAGTTACAGCAATGTAGCTAGTAGTCTTTTCTTTACAGGTGATCTACCATTTATTGAAATGGATAGCTTCTGGTTTTTAAATCAAGCAAAATCAATACTTTTTAATTCATTCTCTTATAATTATAATCCTATTTATACTTATGATTTATATGGTTATATTTTAGCTTTAATAAGTTATGTTACAGGTTTTAATTTAGAATGTATTTCTTTTTATTCACCTATAATATTTACAATATTAACTGTTATAGTAATACTTTTATTATTCAAAGAGGATAATCTGTTATTAGGTATATTATTTTCTTTTATATTATTATCCTCTTCTTACTATAGATTTAGAACGTCAATTGGTTTCTCAGATACTGATTCAGGAATAATATTTTTTATATTTTTATTTATATATTTTTTAAAATTTAGAAAAGAATATTTATTTATTGTTGCAATTCTTTTTCATTGGTGGTATTTAAATGCTTCTATCATATTATTTCCTATATTAATTTTATATTTCTTTACTAAAATAAAGGAAGAGGAAACTATAGATAAAACATATTATATTGTTATTGCTTTATTACCATTTTCTTTTATAGTGAAAATGATACTATTATTGAGCTATGCATTAAAAGTATTTTGTGCTAAGCGTTATCTATTTATTTTTAAATACATATCTTTAGCTGTATCTATTATTCTTTTAACTAGTGATATTATAATAAAAGTAATAGGAAAATTATCTTATTATGTTTATCCTAATCTTCAACAAGTTTCAATAAATATACCTAAATTAGTAGAAGATTCTACAAAGGTTGGAGAAACTAAAATAATATCTTTTATAGATATGTTGAATTCAGTGTTAATTAGTAATATACATTTTAGTTTATTAGCTTTTATTGGATTCTTTTTAGGTTTATATTTTTATAGAAAAACTTTTATATATTTTTTACCAATTTTTTTACTTGGAATAGTTGGTTTAATCTCTGGTATAAGATTTTTTTTATATTTAGATATAGCTTTAGCATTAGGATTATCGTATGCAGCTATTAAAGCATATGATTATAATAAATATATAGGATTTACACTTATTTCTTGTATTGTTGTTTTATCCTTAAGAAATACTTCTTTAGATAGTGATTTTGGAGTTAGTAAGATTAACGATAATCATGCATATATAAAAGAGACTTCTAAATTGATTAATAAAGATTCGAATGTTATTTTACTTGAATGGCAGCTTGGTCATATTTTCTCTTATTATACAGAGAGTTTAGTATCAAGAAATGGTGCACACCATACAGCTTTAATGAATTATTTTTCTTTAGATAATTTTATAAATAAAAATGAAAAAGACTTTATTTTAAATTTTCATAATTACTTTAATGAATATAGAACAATTCTATTGAATAATGAATCTGTTTTTAATATAGATAATTTTATAAAAACAAATAAAAGTTATGTAACAAATATAAATAAAGATATGTATATAATCATTCCAATGGATATATCTAATCATTTATTTCAAGATCTTGGAGTAAATGAAAAAGAAAAAGTTTTAAAAATAGATTTTAAAATTTCTGAGGACAGAGGTTCTTTTGTTTACATGGATAAAGATTTACCTGTTAACATATTAACTAATAAAAATGATTTATATTCTTTCACTAAAAATGGTGATTCTAAAATAGTTAATCCAAATGGATATTTAAATATTTTCTTTAATGATAAGTTTATTGTTACTTATGAT
>JACCDQ012180974.1_pt1 | contig 41863 bp, 40 predicted proteins | sample 7446031 | NCBI WGS metagenome assembly JACCDQ01 (sample SAMN15323442, study PRJNA562643) | freshwater metagenome | isolation source: river surface water | place: USA:Blue River Watershed | collected 2017-08-17 | reverse complement strand
TATTTATCCGCTTTCAAAGGGGGGTATAACAGGCACGGTGGTAGATTTAAGGCTAATCTTTGCAGTAGCTTTAAAGTGTAATGCAAGTAGCTTGATATTATCACATAATCATCCAAGTGGGAAGTTAGTTCCTAGTGATGCAGACGTAACTTTAACAAGAAAGATTAAAAAATGTGCTGATTTATTAGACATAATCTTAGTTGACCACATTATATTATCTAAGGTGGGTTATTACAGCTTTACTAATGAGGGGAAATTAAGTTGAAAGTGTGGACTTCTAAATAAACCCCTAAAAACTTCTACATTTTGAAGTTTAGCTATTCAATACCATATAATATTAATAGCCGTTATTTGAATAATTCAATAATATCTACTTCTAACGCCAAAGCCACTTTCTCTAAAGTAGCAAGTGTTGGATTTACTCTTCCAGCTTCAAGCCTTGACATATTACTTTTTTCAAAATTACATTTAGCAGCAAGTTCTTGTTGAGAAATCCCTTTGGATTCCCTGATTTTTTGGATTCGTCTACCCACATTTTTTTGAATAGAATTTTCTGACATTGAACTTTATTGAGTTGTAGTATTTGATAACTCAAATTTTGTTTTATTTTTGTCTTAGTTGGTTATCATTTATGATAACTAAAAAATAAATAATGCTATATGAAAATTACAATATTTATAGGTTCAATTGCCTTGTTGGGTCTGACCTCATGCAGTAAAGATGAGCAGAATTGCGAATGCAATCAATATATCCAATCTTCAAATGGGAGTTTGGTTCTATACGCAGGAGCAAGTATGCAATTTTGTGATGGGACACTTCCTAATCCCAATCCTAGAACAACTGTTTACAGAAAAGAGTGCAAATAATAACTAAATTATATAATATGAAATCAATGAAATTTTTAATCCTATTAGGATTGATTACGGTATCCTGTTCTAAAAATGAAGAACCTTCAACATCATCATGTAATGATATTGTCTGTGGTGGTGTGTCTGGAAATGGTAGGTACACAATTTATAGAGGTACACTGAATCCTGATACTTGTGGAAACACAGAGTTGGTAGTTAATGCAGCTACGTTCAATTACTATAAAGCCAAATGGGACGCAAATCCAGAGGGATACGCTTGTTGGGAAGGGTTGAAATAATTTGACAGTTTTAAGTCGATTAATAATCTAAATCCAAAAACCTAGTACCACAACTAGACTGAAATTATTTAGTCAAATTTCAATTCATAAAATTCAACATTATCAAAAAACAATAACTATGAAAAAACTATTTTACATTACCTCAATACTATTACTATCGGTCACAAGTTTTGCTCAATCAAAATTCCATTTAGGATTTGAAGCTGGATTTAAGGCTGGATATTGTTATGGAATACCTGCTTGCATTTCTCCAGTAGCGGTTCCAGCACCTTCTATGGTTGGATTTACTTACCAAGATGGATATAATAATGGCTTTCAAATGGGGTTAGATGAACAGAGGGGGGTTAAACCGAATTCGACAAAAGGATATGTAGGTACTCCTGCAACTTTTGTCGAAAATGCAATGTTCAAATTGCCTTATGAATTAATGATGCAAGTAATAGATAAAAAAGATAAAGACTTCGAAGAAGAATATGGTTCCTTAGAGAAAAGAACTCAGATTTTTAGAGATTTATTAAAAAAAGCTGAAGCTGCATTTAATAAAAAGGAATACTATAGTGCAATTAATTATTGTAACCAAGCTGAGAAAACATATATCACAAATCCAATGATTGATATGATTCTAGGAGGTAGCTATTATTCAAATGGAGATTACGATAGTGCGTTAAGACATTTAAAAATTGCAAGAAATAACGGTTATTATCAAGCAGAAGATTATATAGCACTGATAAAAAAGAAAGAAAAAGACATGAGTTATGAAAGACCGATTAAATTTGGTGCAAAACTTGGGATTAATTCAAACAGCCTAAAATCATCTCCTTTGTTAGGTTTGTTTTTTCAAGGACGAACAGGGAAATGGGGTATTAAAAATCTCAGTATTCTAACGGAATTACAATTTTATACGTCCCAATACAATCAAGTAATTCAAAGTTATTATTCCTTTGGAGCGAAGACGATATATGAAAATAAAGACAATATACTTCAGGTTAATTTTCTTTTCAAAAATGCAATCAACAAAAATGTAGCGATTATTTATGGTACTGGACTTTCTGCTGGATTGGAAAGTGCAGCTACAATGATTGATCTAAATGCAGGTTTACAATACCATATTTCTCAATTTATTTTTACAGAATTAAGATATAATAGAAACCTCACACGAAGTAATTTTCAAGGGGATGGCGAATTAGTTTATAAACCAAATAACATTCAAATTTCCCTAGGGTATAAGTTTTAATATACGCATGAAAAAAAACTATAATAGTTTAAAATTAAAACAGGGAAGCAAATTAATAAACGGAGTTGAATGTATAAAAGATTTTGTTCTTGCTTCAAAAAATGCAGATATAGTATCAATAGATGTACTATTAGATAATAACGGAGTTTTTGAAATAGAGGACTTAAATAAGAAAATTGTTACTGCAAATAAACAGGATTTTTTACATTGGTATGAAAGTAAATTACTTGAGACAAAAATTAAGGAAGTTGAATTTGACCAATGTATTGGTTGTAGTTTCGGAAATCATGTAGTTATATTTAATAAGGGTAAATTTCCAAGGATACCTCAAGAATTCACAGATTCTACTAAAGCTGGAATTATGTTTACGATTTCAGAGGGTATGATTAGTAAAACTCAATTATGTATCAATTTTCTAAAAACAGAAAACAGAACAGTTTTCCAATGTGTGGGTGATGAAGTTGCTAAAAATATAAAGGCTGGATATTCAGATGCAGAAGCAGTTGCTATGTATGATGCTAACCCTAATTCCGAATTTAGCTATATCACAAAAAAAGTAAATGAGGAGTTTAATAACGAATTCTTTTGATACATAAATCATACTCCTTGAATAACGTTACTTAAATATTTGGGTCAAACATAGGTCAAACAATTTTAGTTATAAAAGGAAAAGTAAAGAAACTAAATGCAAAAGAATAAAGTATTATGTATCTGAATATGAGATAAAAAGAAACGAAATACAACAAAAAGAAACATAACTTGAAGGGACTGTTAATCAGAGGGTCCTTGGTTCGAGCCCAAGAGGGGGAGCAACAATGATAAGGGTTTCAAGATTTATTTCTTGGGACCCTTTTTCTATACGCAAGATTTAAGCAAGGTTTTTATCTCTTCCAACAAGATTTGGAGTAAGATTATAGATATAAATTTGATTAATTGTCAAGAACCTAATTAGAAGTAAACCTCTCCTCTTTCCTATTCTTAAAGTGATAATAGTCCTGAACAACAACTCCAATGATATTGGTTAACGTTGGCAAGTCACCAACGAGTGAAATTGATGTCGGTTCTACTCCATACCCGGAACATAGTTTAGTCAAAAACTGATTAACGTATTCCTTTACATCATCACCTAAAGTATCATTGTTCTCACCAATCTCAGGAACGAAATGGAGTTAAAATCCTACCAGCAACAAGTAATCACAGATTTAGAATTGTTTTTAGAATACCTCCAAAAGTATCCTAAACCTGCCACAGCTTTCAAACACTATTGGGAAGACAAAGTAGGTCCTTATGAACTGAAATTGGACGGAACATACAGCGGAATGGGGCCCTATAAAGACAACATTCTCAAAACCCCACACATTGCGATAAAAGTCCCAACAGCCGGAGGAAAAACATTTATTGCCTGCAACGCCATACATTCTATTTTTAGCACCTACGATAGCAGCCGTCCAAAAGCAGTAGTTTGGCTAGTGCCTTGGAGCAATTTATTACAACAAACAGCCTCCAGTTTATCGGATTCATCCCATCCGTATCGTCAAAAATTAAACACCTTATTCAATCATAGTGTTGAAGTGTACGAAAAGGAAAGTTTGTTGCAGGGAGCAAATTTTAACCCAACATCTGTTTCAGAACAATTAAACATTTTTGTTTTCAATTTTAGTAGTTTACGAATTAATTCCAAGAAAAAAGACGACCGAAAAATATACCAACAAAACGGTTCTTTAGAAGCATTCAGAGATACTGTTGTAGAACAAGATTTGGTTCTGCCAGACACAGACGAAAGTGCTTTAATCAATATTATAAGAAGCTTAAATCCTTTGGTTATCGTAGATGAAAGTCATAATGCCGAAAGTGATTTGAGTGTAGAAATGTTGCAAAATCTTAACCCTTCCTTTGTGTTGGATTTAACCGCTACTCCAAAAAAGAATAGCAATATTGTGAGTTATGTCAATGCTATTGAATTGAAAAAGGAGCATATGGTAAAACTACCAGTGATAGTTTACAACCACAGCCGAAAAGAAGAAGTAATCAACAGTGCATTACATTTACAAAGACAGTTAGAACAACTGGCAATTCAGGAAACTTTAGAGGGTGGAAAAAAAATAAGACCCATTATTTTATTCCAAGCACAATCCAATATCAAAGGTAGCGACAATACAACCTACATCAAGATTAAAGAAAAACTTATCGAGTTAAAAATTCCCGAAGAGCAAATCAAAATCAAAGTAAGTGGATTAGATGAGTTAAAAGGAATTGATTTAATGGACGAAAAATGTCCTGTCCGATACATCATCACCATCAATGCTTTAAAAGAAGGTTGGGATTGTCCATTTGCCTATATTTTAGCATCATTGGCAGACAAATCTTCCGCAGTCGAAGTGGAACAAATTTTAGGAAGAGTACTGCGTCAGCCTTATGTATTAAAGCACAAAGAACCATTATTGAATTTGTCTTTTGTTTTAACGGCTTCCGCTAAATTCAACGAAACATTAGACAATATTGTTAGAGGATTACAAGATGCAGGTTTTAGTAACAAAGACTATTATGCCGAAGAAATTATTACTGAAAATACTGCTGCTCCAATATCAGATCAAGAAGCTTTAAACAGAGATTTATTTGGTTCTTCAGAAGAAAATAAAACCGTTGAACAGTTTGATGATAATGACATTACAAATATCAATATTGATGCAATAGAATTCGATCCTATGGCAAAAGAATTTGTATCAGTAGCAAATACTACAATCAATCAAATTACACAAAAAGCAATTGAACAAGGAGCTGCTTTTGAGATAAGATTAACAGAAGATACTGGAGATAGTACCGAATACCTTTTAAGAGAAATGGGAAAAGAACCAAAGCGTTACAAAATTGTAGAACACTTTCATCAAGTAGCAGAAAGTATCGAGCTACCACAGTTTTACAAAAAATTAGAAACCGATGTCTTAAGTCGTGAATTGGTTTTTGACGAATTAAGTCAAGGAGAAGTTTTCTTGAATAGAGATCAGCTATTAAGCACATTCAAATTGTCTTCAAAGGATATTGATATAGATTTTAACAGTGTTAGTGCCGAAATTGTAAAAGTCGATTACGATGAAGCTCGAAAAGATGCTGTAATTTCTAAATTTAGTCTTCAAGCCAAAAAAATATTAATTGATACCATTGTAGCCAAACCAAAAGAAAAGCAGGTCAAAGACATAGCCAATATTATGGTAGGTAAAATTGGTAATATGACACCAATTGCCGAACAGGAAATCAAAAAATACATCGAGCGCATCTTTAGCGAGTTTTCCACAGAAGAGATAATTGATGCAGTAAACAATGAATACAACTACGTATACAAAATAAAAGCCAAGATTTTAGAATTATCAAATCAACACGCCAAAGAAGAATTTAGCAGATTGTTGGATACCAATAAAATTATTGTGAAACCAACTTTCAAGTTCAAGGAAACGCTAATTCACACCAAAGAAGGAGCGAAAATTGACAAATCACTTTACGAGCGTGAAGGTGATATGAATAATTTTGAACAGCGTTTGATAATGGATATTGCTTCTCAAGAAAATGTGTTGTTTTGGCACAGAAACTCAGTAACCAAAGACAAAGGTTTTTACTTAAACGGATTTAGCAACAATCATTACCCCGATTTTATATTATACACCCAAAAACAAAATATCATTTTAGTAGAAACCAAAGGCGATTTCCTAGATAATGACGAAAGCAAAGCAAAAAATGTTTTAGGTAAAAAATGGGCTGAAAAATCAGGCGACAACTATAAATATTTTATGGTTTATGAAAGTAAAAACGTAGAAGGTTGTTACACTGCTAAAAACTTTTTAGATATTATTGGGGCTTTGTAGTCCTTATTGATGCTGAATTAAAGCCACTACATTAATCTAAAGCATTAACCCGCAAATTAATGAAGTATTTTTTATTGACAATTAAATAAAATACCTACTTTTGCTGCTGTGAAAATGATAAACATCATATTGTCAATTATCGTCGTAATACTTTCCTGTATGCCTTGCGCAGATAGGGAGCAGGATATGGCGTATAATAAAGTGACTATCAGCAATGAATCCAATCACACTCACAACAAGGATGCTTGTTCGCCTTTATGCGTTTGCAACTGTTGCGGATGTCAGGGTTTTTCTTATAATATTATTCACCATTATAATTTCTTTGCTGTCAAAACCATAATTGACAAAAAAGTACCGGAATACAAATCTATTCTTACTTCCAATTTCTTCGGAAGTATTTGGCAACCGCCTCAAATAGCATAATGATGCCCGAGTAATTTCGGGTTAGAAAATTGTGACCTTTTCACAAATAATGGCAAATATTCTATTTGCTGATTTCTAATTCATTATAATATTTCAATGTTAGACAAAATCATACAATTTAGTATAAAGAACAAGTTCATTATACTCTTATTTACCCTTGTGCTTATAGCCTGGGGAAGTTATTCTATTAAAAATTTACCGCTGGATGCCTTGCCAGATGTAACTAATAATCAAGTACAAATAATTACCACTGCCCCTACTTTAGCAAGTCAGGAAGTAGAACAATTAATTACCTATCCACTCGAACAAGCTGTAAAAACGATTCCAAAAGTAATTGAATTACGAAGCATTTCTCGTTTTGGATTATCTGTGGTAACTGTTGTTTTCAAAGACGATGTAGATATATATTGGGCAAGAGAGCAAATTTTTCAACGCTTAAAGCAAGCTGAAGAAAACATACCTAAATATGCAGGTTCTCCAGAATTAGGACCTATTTCTACAGGTCTAGGAGAAATATATCAATACGATGTATATGCCAAAAAAGGCTATGAAGATAAATACGATGCCGTAAAATTACGAACCATTCAGGATTGGATTATCACTCCACAATTACAGGGTATTGAAGGTGTTGCCGAAGTCAGTACCTGGGGAGGAAAATTAAAACAATATGAAGTGGCTATTAATCCAAATAAACTAAATAGTTTAGGAATAACCATTACCGATATTTTTGAGGCTTTAGAAAAAAATAATCAAAACACAGGCGGTGCTTACATTGAAAAAGACCAATACTCTTATTTCATTCGTGGTGTTGGTATGGCTACAGGCATCAAAGATTTAGAAAATATAGTGGTTGCCAATAAAAACGGCGCTCCTATTTTAATTCGAAATGTAGCCGAAGTTAGAGAAGGTGTAGCACTACGTTATGGGGCATCTACTAAAGACGGAAAAGGAGAAATTGTATGTGGAATGGCTCTTATGCTAAAAGGAGAAAATTCAAGTGCAGTTGTCAATAGAGTAAAAGAAAAAATGGATCAGATCAACAAAACTCTTCCAGAGGGAGTGGTTGCTGAAGCTTTTATCGATAGAGGAAAATTAGTAGATAGTGCCATAGGAACTGTTACTAAAAACCTATTGGAAGGTGCATTAATAGTAATATTTGTATTGATCTTATTTCTTGGAAATCTTCGTGCAGGACTAATTGTAGCATCTGTAATTCCATTATCAATGCTTTTCGCTGTGATTTTGATGAATACCTTTGGAGTAAGCGGAAATCTAATGAGTTTAGGAGCAATCGATTTTGGAATTATTGTCGATGGTGCGGTTATAATTGTCGAAGCCACAATGCATCATTTGCAAAAACTCAAAAGAAAAAAAGATTTAACCCAATCTGAAATGGATGAAGAGGTATATCAATCGGCTTCCAAAATTAGAAACAGTGCCGCTTTTGGGGAAATAATTATCCTAATAGTGTATTTACCAATCCTGGCATTAGTTGGCACAGAAGGTAAAATGTTCCGACCAATGGCAATGACAGTAGGATTTGCAGTAATAGGTGCATTTGTTATGTCTTTAACCTATGTACCAATGATGAGTGCGATGTTCTTATCCAAAAATACAGAACACAAAACCAATTTTAGTGATAGAATGATGGCTTGGTTCGAGGGAATATATACCCCGTTTTTAGAAAAAGCATTGCGTTTCAAAAAAGCAGTTTTGGCAATTTCATTAGGTCTATTTGTATTGGCGCTAGTAATTTTTCAAAATATGGGTGGCGAATTCATTCCAACAATTGAAGAAGGAGATTTAGCCTTAAATGCTACAATTATGACCGGAAGTTCGCTTTCGCAAATGGTAAAAACAACCACAGAATATGAAAAAATTCTAAAAGCTAAATTTCCCGAAATTAAAACCATAGTAACTAAAATTGGTAGTGGTGAAATTCCAACGGATCCAATGCCTATAGAAAGTGGGGATATGATTATTGTACTTAAAGACAAAAGTGAATGGACAGGTGATTACGACAATTGGGAAGATTTAGCCAATGCAATGAAAGAAGAAATGGAAGCCATTCCAGGTGCTAATATTGAAGTTTCACAACCAATTCAAATGCGATTCAACGAGTTAATGACCGGAAGCCGAAGTGATATAGCCATTAAAATTTTTGGTGACGATTTAGAAATTTTAGATACTAAAGCCAAAGAATTGATTGCTAAAGTCAATAATATTGAAGGTATTGGAGACTTAAAAGCAGATAAAGTAACAGGCTTACCGCAAATTACTGTAAAATACGATTACAATAAAATTGCATTATATGGTTTGAATATTACCGATATCAACCAAATCATCCGCTCTTCATTTGCAGGAGAAAGCGCAGGTAAAATCTATGAAGAAAGCAAACGATTTGATGTAGTGGTGAGAATGGATGCAGCTAGCCGAACAGATATTACAGATGTGAGTAATCTATTTATTCCTTTACCAAACGGACAACAAGTACCACTATCACAAGTAGCAACGGTTTCTTATGAGCAAGGCCCTGTTCAGGTTTCTCGTGAGAATGGTAAACGTAGAATTACTGTTGGATTAAACGTTCGTGGTCGAGATATAAAAAGCGTTGTCGAAGAAATTCAGGCTAAACTTGATAAAGATTTCAAACTTCCCCCAGGTTATTATGTTACTTATGGAGGACAATTCGAAAACTTGATTGAAGCTACTAAAAGACTTTCGGTTGCTTTACCTATTGCATTAGCATTAATAATGGTGCTGCTATATTTTACTTTCAATAGTATGAAACAATCTTTGCTAATATTTACAGCTATTCCATTATCAGCCATTGGAGGTGTTTTCGCATTATGGATGAGGGGAATGCCTTTCAGTATTTCGGCAGGAATTGGATTTATAGCCCTTTTCGGAATCGCAGTGTTAAACGGAATTGTATTGATTTCTTATTTCAATCAATTAAAATCTGAAGGAATAACCGATCCATTACAAAGAGTTTTAATGGGTACAAAAACACGTTTACGACCTGTTTTAATGACAGCTGCTGTAGCCTCTTTAGGATTTATGCCAATGGCATTATCCACCAGCGGTGGAGCTGAAGTACAAAAACCATTGGCAACAGTTGTTATTGGAGGATTATTATCGGCTACATTACTGACGTTGATTGTTTTACCAATACTTTATTTATTGTTTGAAAAAGGAATTAAAGCAAGAAGAAAAATAAAAACACCAATCGTTACCCTAATAGTTTTATTGATAAGTAGTTTTTCTTTTGCTCAAAATAGCCAGCCTATTTCATTACAAAAAGCTATCGAAATTGCAAAAACCAATAACATTGATTTAAAGATTGCTGATAAGGAAATTGAGAAACAAACGGTTCTGAAAAAGACAGCATTTCAAGCAGATCCTTTGCAAGTGCAATATCAGGGTGGGCAATTCAATAGTAAATATTATGATAGCAATGTTTCGATACAGCAGTATTTTCCAATTGGAAGAATTACAAAAGCCAATCGTCAATTACAGGAAGAATTGGTGAAACTAGCTGAAAAACGAAAAGCATTATCCGAATATGAAATCGAAAAAGCAGTAACAATCGCCTACTATCAATATTTATATGGTGTTTCTGTACAAAAACTAAATGCAGATTTATTGGAAATTTATTCCAAATTCTTAAAGAATGCAGAACTACGTTTTGAAACAGGCGAAAGCGGAAAAATTGAAGTAATCAGTGCCAAAGCAAAGTCAAAAGAAATAGAAACACAGCAAGCGCAACTCGAATTTGATTTGGCAATTTACCAAAAACAATTACAATTTTTTATTCAAACGGAAGAGAATATTGTACCGGATAGTACAACGCCAATGCAATATTCATTTCAACCAAATGAAAACCAATCCAAAGTAGAAACGTTGGTAACCGATTATTATACACAGCAAATTTCGGTGTATCAAAAAGAAGCCAATACTTTTAAAGCATTGCGAACACCAAAATTAGGATTAGGTTATTTTGGACAAACCATTGATACCAAATCTTATTTTCAAGGGTTTACTGCGGGTTTACAAATTCCTTTATTTGGTGGGGTAAATTCAGCTAAAGCTAAAGCATCTGCTATCAGTATTTCGCAATCCCAATTAGAATTAGACAAAAATAAATTGACTTTGAAATTACAAATGCAGGAATTGAAAAATGATTTCGAAAAGCAACAAAAAGCATTAGATTATTATCAAAAGGAAGGTTTGCTATATGCAGAACAAATAATTGCAACGGCTCAAAAAAGTTATGCCAATGGTGATATGAGTTATTGGTATTACATCAGTTTTTTGAATCAGGCTATCGACATCAAAAAGCAAAATGCCGAAGCTACCAATGCTTATAATCAAAGTGCTATTCAATTGCAATTTCCATCTATTTCTAACAAATAAAATTTCTCAAAATGAAAAATATAAATTCAAAATTCAAAATTTTCTTAATACTTAATACTTTATTCTTACTACTTCTCACCTCTTGTGGAGAAAAGAAAACAGAAGAAGCAGGACACGAAGAAGAAAAATCAGAAAACGAAGTAGCATTAACAGCCTTACAATTCAAAACAGTTGGTATTCAAACAGGTTCTGTAGAAAACAGGAATCTTAATTTAGTGATTAAAGCCAATGGATATACGACAGTTCCACCACAAAACAGGGCTAACATTTCAACCTTAATTGGAGGAACGGTTAAGGATATTTTTGTTTTAGAAGGCACGTATGTAAACAAAGGAAAAGTACTGGCAACTATTCAAAATTTAGAAGTAGTTGGAATGCAGGAAGATTATAATTCGGCTGTTGCCAATATTGAATACCTGCAATTAGAATACAATCGCCAGAAAACATTAACTGATGAAAATGTAAACCCTAGAAAAGTACTTCAGGAAGTAAAATCAAAACTAGCTGTTGAAAGAGCCAGAGCAAAAGCTGCAAAAAACAAATTGCAAGCCCTGAATATGAGTACAAGCGGATCAAGTTTGGTACCGATAGTTTCACCAATATCCGGTTATGTTGGAAAAATCAGCATTGCCAAAGGAGCATTTGCCGAAACAGGAATAACCCTTTTTGAAGTCGTAGATAATAGCCAGATGCACTTGGACTTAAACGTTTATGAAAAAGATTTGGAATCAATTTCTGTGGGGCAAACGATAGACTTTATTTTGACTAATCAAGGAAACAAATCCATTAAAGGAAAAATATTTGGTATCAATAAATCCTTTTCAAATGAAAGCAAAACCGTTGCTGTTCACGCCAAAATTAATCCAGCTGATTCCAAAGATTTAATTTCTGGAATGTATGTTTCTGCCAATATCAATATTAAAAATGCAACCGTCCCTGCCCTACCCAAAGATGCTGTTGTAAAAAATGGAGATAAATACTTTGTCTATATCCAGGAAGAACACGAAGAAAAAGCCACAGGTAAAAAAGCAGAAGCTCACGAACACAAAGAAGGCGAAGCACATTCTGAAGAAGCTGTTGGCGAGGAAGAAGGACACAACGAAGTACATTTCAAAGCAATAGAAGTTGTACCAGGAACAACAGATTTAGGGTATACCGAAGTGAAATTTGTTGAAGCAATTCCTGCCGATGCAAAAATTGTAATTAAAGGAGCTTTCTATTTACTGTCTGCTATGAAAGGTGGCGGTGAGCATACACATTAATAAGTAGTTTAAGAAGCATTAGAAAACTTAAGACTATCTAAGACCGCTAGTATTATTTGTATTGGCGGTTGTGATAGTAAATTAATTGATGAAGACTATGCCCCCAAAATAATATTAGAAAAATCATTAATTGCTGAATATGAAAACAACAAAATATAGTTTTCTGCGAAATACTAGCGGAATAAAAAAGATAATAATTTGTCTTACCTTATCATTATTGTTGTATTTCATTTTACTGTTTTTTAAAATTGATATTAAAAACAGGATAATTTTATCCTGGGATATCTTTTGTCTTTCTCTAATTATATTTAGCTGGGCATTGTTTTTTACTACCACAAATAAAGATCTATGTGAGGTGGTAGAGCGTCAGGATGATGGACTTAAAGTGATTTTTACGATAGTGCTCATTGCTGTTTGTGTTAGTTTGTTTGGTACTTTACTCCTTTTAAAAGGTACAGAAGAATCGTCCTTTAACAGAATATTTGATGCAATCGTTTCATTATCGCCCATTTTAGTGTCGTGGACATTGCTTCATACAATTTTTACAATTCGGTATGCACACTTATATCACGACCATAATCAATTAAAAACGGGTAGTAATGTTGGAGGTATCAAATTTCCGTGTAAGGAGGAGCCTGATTATATTGATTTCGCCTATTTCTCATTCGTAATTGGTATGACATTTCAAGTTTCAGATGTCCAAGTAAGCTCAAAGGTTATCAGAAGATTTGTTTTGTTGCACAGTCTAATTTCATTTGCGTTCAATACAATTATTGTGGCACTGACTATTAATAGTATTGCCAGTTTTAAATAACTATTTAATATAAAAAATTTAGAAAATGAACAACAGACTCAATTGTTGGAAGTGTGTATTAATGCTTTCAGGTTTGCTTGGAATGGCTACCATTTTTTCATAATAACATTAACCAAGGATCAAATTAGGGTTTTAAATAATTCCTATTTGCACTCTCTTTTATATAATTTAAGAAACATTTTAAATCTAATTTGATGAAAAAATTAATCATACTAGGAATTATAAATATTGCAATAATGACGATTGTTTTTTCCTGTAAAGAAGAGAAAAAAGTACAAAAGGTTCATATTCACAAAAAGGCAGAAGCCCATAAGATAGTCTACGAATGCCCTATGAAATGTGAAAAAGGGAAATTTTATGACATTTCTGGAAAATGTCCTGTTTGCAAAATGTCATTAATAAAAATTGAACACGAAGAAAATAAAAACCATTTAGAACATAATCATAAATAACTAAAAAAGAAACACCAACACAAATACGATGCAAACAGTAAACAGCTTTGGTGCAGACAGGAAGAAAAAATAAATCACCAAACAAACAATCAGGTTGTTCTACTCACAATGATTCAGAAAATCATTTTGATGATGTTCATAAACTCTAAATCGAAAGAAATGTCTGCCGAAGATTAAGAACACGGCTATTCGCACGATCTAGAGCACAAGCATTAAAAAACAGAACATAAATGAGTATTATTTTCTGTACTCATTTGCATTATAAAAACTTTGATTAAAAAGACAGAAGAATGAAAAACAAAATAAATTTGTTACAAATAACCAATTTAGTGGTGTTGTTTTTTTGCATAAATTTTGCAAATGCCCAGAATTTAGACATTGATGTTTTAAGAAACATAAATCATAATAGGAACAAATCACTGGATCCAGCATTAAAAGGAATTACAAATAGTCTAGCTCCTGTAAGTATTGGAACTCCAATTATTATGTACTCTGTCGGATTGATAATGAAAGATAGTACAGTCAAAAAGAAAGCTATTTTTATTGGAGAAGCCTTTTTGGCTTCAGGATTTATAACATTTGCTTTAAAAGAAACAGTAAATAGAGAACGACCCTTTGTAACTTATCCAGATATTGAACAAGCGACAACAGCAACAGGACCGTCTTTCCCATCAGGGCACGCTTCTTTAGCTTTTGCAACTGCCACTTCCTTGAGTATGGCGTATCCAAAATGGTACATTATTGCTCCTTCGTTTGCGTGGGCAAGTGCGGTAGGCTATTCTCGTATGGCATTGGGCGTTCATTATCCAAGTGACGTGTTAGCTGGTGCAATCATAGGAAGCGGATCGGCTTATCTTTGCTATAAATTGAATAAATGGGTAAATAAAAAACAGAGTAAAAAAATCCCACAGCTTTGGGAATAAATAGTTTTTTTTACTTAAAATCAAATACTTATGTTTTATATATAGTAAAAATAAAAAGGTTACGAATATTCTGAAAATACAATGAAACATACTTTTTAAAGAAAGTTTTGAGGCTCTCAACTGTTTTACAGAAGAACATAAAAACGCCTTTTGATACGATTTCAGTATTTTCAATTTTGTGGTTTTAAAAAACAAAAATAATATGATTTCATTTATTAAAATTGTAGTGTTTTTTATCCTTGCTGGTTTATGTGAAATAGGTGGAGGTTATCTCGTTTGGCTTTGGTTGAAAGAAGAAAAGTCGATTTGGTATGGTATTTTTGGAGCAATAATTCTTGCTTTGTATGGATATGTGATGACTTTACAAACCGTTTCTTTTGGAAAAGCCTATGTTGTATATGGTGGAATTTTCATCGTAATGGCATTAATATGGGCGTGGAAGATTGATAATTTTAAACCGGATAAATACGACTTAATAGGCATATCTATTATAATTGCTGGTATAGCAATTATTTTATTTATACCAAGAAAATAAAAAAATTATGAAACATCAACAAAAATACGATGCAAAAGGTAAGCAACTTTGTTATACCCGTAGCCTATATTATTTATATGATTACTCGTAAAAACGGTTAAATTTAAAAAAATACTTAATTTAAAAACTAAAAATGGATATAAATGCAGAATTAATTATAATTTCAAAACTTATTGTTTCCTTTTTGCTGGGTGCTTTCATTGGTTTAGATAGAGAAAGGCACGGTCGGGATGCTGGAATAAGAACATATGCAGCCGTTTGTATCGGAGCAACATTGTTTACAGCCATTACAGCACATTTGGTCAACAATCCGTCGGACACTTCAAGAGTAATTGCTAACATCATTACAGGTGTTGGTTTTCTTGGTGCGGGAATTATTTATCGCAATTCTGGCGCAGGAACATCACACGGATTAACAACAGCAGCTACGGTTTGGTGTACATCAGCCGTTGGTGTTGCCGTTGGATTAGATATGTTTATTATAGCTATAATAGGTGCTTGTTCGTTGTATTTTCTACTTTCATTACACCATCAAAAATGGTATATAAGATGGAAGCAAAAAATGATACACAAGTATGGAGAAGAAGACTGCAACAATTAGTATTTAAAATAGTGAGAATAATTTAAAAGATAATAATTATGACTACATTAAACACAACTTCTGCTGAATCAAAAGTTGCATCACCTATGGTAAAAATCTAGTATTTATTAACTTAAAAAAGAATTAGTCAACTTTGAAATTCAAAATATTTATAATTATGCTACAGCTTTTAGATTTTACAGGGGAAAATATCATAGCTACAAGGGCAAATGATTTATTGGGTATTAAAGATTATGAAAAAATTCATCCTTTTATCCATAATATTATTGGTACTGGTAAAAAAGTTCGATGGTATTTTGAAATGGACGATGATTCTGGTTCAAATGGTTTTTGGGAAGATGGTGTTATCGAAATCAATTATGGGAAAATGAATTTTACACATTCTGCGGATATCGAAAGAATTGCTATTGTAGGTGTTAAAAAATGGGAAAAGAGTATGCGTTCAATTATGAAACCATTTACAAAAGCCAAGTTGATGTATTTCGATTTGCCCGACAGAGAAAAAGCAAAAGAATGGATTCTAAATCAATAAGTAGAGATTGAAACAAATTACATTGATAATAAATAAAATAAACTTAAACATAAATACTTTACAAACGATAAATTGATTCGATGTACATCAAAATTAAATAATTATGAAATTAAAATCAACTTTAACTTGTCCCAACTGCGGATACAGAAAAGAAGAGATAATGCCAACCAATGCTTGTCAGTTCTTTTATGAATGTGAAAAATGCAAAGTAATACTCAAACCATTAGAAGGGGATTGTTGTGTTTATTGTAGCTACGGTTCAGTAAAATGTCCACCAATACAAGCAGGAGATAATTGTTGTTAATTAATATCAAAACAAAATGAAACACCAACACAAATACGATGCAAACGGCAAACAGCTTTGTTGCACATTGGAAGAAAAAATAAATCAAGAAACTGATATTGAAATCGGTTGTTGTGCTGTTGACTCTAAATCAGAACATTCCGATGATGACGGACACGACCACGAGCATTCCCAACAAAGCGAAAGCACCCTTAGAATGTTCGTTCCGGCGATTTTGAGTTTTACGTTATTGCTTATTGCAATTGCATTCGACAACTATTTTCCACAAACTTGGTTAACGGATTGGGAAAGAATAGTTTGGTATGCAATAACTTATTTACCTGTTGGTTTACCCGTAATAAAAGAAGCTTTTGAAAGCATTCGAAAAGGCGAAATATTTTCAGAATTTTTACTGATGTCGATTGCTACTATTGGAGCATTTGCCATTGGCGAATATCCCGAAGGTGTGGCTGTAATGTTATTTTATGCAATTGGCGAAGTATTTCAAATGCTGGCCGTTAAAAGAGCAAAAAACAATATTAAATTATTGTTAGATCAAAGACCTGATACTGCTACAGTAATTCAAGGTGAAAATACCATTTCAAAAAAAGCATCTGAAATTAAGATTGGAGAAATTATTCAATTGCGCCCTGGAGAAAAACTGGCACTAGACGGAAAATTGCTTTCAGACAGTGCTTCTTTCAATACCGCAGCTCTAACAGGTGAGAGTAAACCTGATACGAAACAAAAAGGAGAAACCGTTCTTGCTGGAATGATTAACCTAAATACTGTTGTTCAGGTGGAAGTTTCAACTGCTTATTCTGATAGTAAACTCTCAAAAATCTTGGAAATGGTTCAGGAAGCCACCGCCAAAAAAGCACCTACGGAACTATTTATTCGAAAATTTGCTAAAATATATACGCCAATAGTAGTGTTTTTGGCAATCGGAATTTGTTTAATTCCAATGCTGTTTGTCGAAAATTACATTTTCGCCGATTGGTTATACAGGGCATTGATTTTCTTGGTAATTTCCTGTCCGTGTGCGTTAGTAATTTCTATTCCTTTGGGATATTTTGGAGGTATTGGTGCAGCAAGTAAAAATGGAATTTTAGTAAAAGGCTCGAATTTTCTAGATATAATGGCATCTATTCAAACAGTAGTTATGGACAAAACCGGAACGCTGACCAAAGGCGTTTTTAAAGTTCAAAAAGTGGTAGCCGTTGATATTCCTGAAGCTGATTTAATAAAATTCACAGCAGCATTAGAAACCAAATCCACACATCCGGTAGGAACTGCTATCATTGAATATGCCAAAGGTTCAGAAAAAGAGGTAACCGTTACCGATGTCGAAGAAATTGCAGGACACGGATTGAAAGGTAATGTAGAAGGAAAAGAAATATTGGCAGGAAATGTAAAATTAATGAAGAAATTCAATATCAGTTACGATGCTGAAATCGACAACACACCATTTACAATAATAGTTATTGCCATCAATCAAAAATATGCAGGATACTTTCTAATTGCTGACGAAATAAAAGAAGATGCAAAAACAGCTATCGAAAGTTTGCATAAAATAAACATCAAAACCGTAATGCTTTCGGGAGATAAACAAGCCGTTGTTGATGCTGTTGCCAAAGAACTAAACATTGACCAGGCTTTTGGAGATTTATTGCCAGAACACAAAGTTCAGAAAGTAGAAGCGCTCAAAAAAGAACATCTACATATTGCTTTCGTTGGCGATGGTGTAAACGATGCACCAGTAGTTGCCCTTGCCGATGCCGGAATTGCAATGGGTGGTTTAGGAAGCGATGCTACCATCGAAACCGCTGATATTGTCATTCAAAACGACCAGCCTTCAAAAATTTTCACTGCAATAAATATTGGCAAACAAACTAAGAAAATAGTGTGGCAAAATATTGCATTGGCTTTTACAGTAAAAGCGATCGTATTAATTCTTGGTGCAGGAGGATTAGCCACGATGTGGGAAGCCGTTTTTGCTGATGTGGGTGTGGCATTGTTGGCAATATTAAATGCGGTTAGAATACAAAGAATGAAGTTTTAGAGTGTAGTCATTATTTAAGAAAAAGCATATTTAATTTTAGAATTAATGTCTTTTCTGATTTAATGTACAAACTTTTTAACATAATGTTAATGCCAAATCAATATAATTTGATTAAATTTGGTGCAAATTAAAGCATAAATGAATAAGTTTCACATTTTAGTAATAGTTATACTTGGTTTCTTCTTGATGCCAACGGTAACTTTTGCGTGTGGTAGTCATTCAGAAAAAAATTCTTGTAACAAAGAAACTTCTGCAAATACAGAAAAGATGGATTGTTGCAAAAATGATAATCATTCAAAAAATAAAAAAGGCGAAGGCTGCAATGGAAAATGTGGTCATTCAAATTGTGTAACTACTTCAACTCAATTTAGTGTAGTATTTTTCGAAATACAATTCAACAACAGTAATTTTGCTTTTTCAGAAAAAAAATCAAATTATTTCAATTCAGAAGACAATCTTTCTTCTGGTTTTTCCTCACTTTGGCTTATACCAAAAATAAGCTAAATTAAATTTTGACAGCCATAGGTGTGTCAAATTGAAAGCAATTCTTGCTTTTAAATCATTTTTTTTATTGGCTAATCAACTATTAAATTATGGCTTTTCGCTGTTCTTTACTTATGATTTAGCGTGTTCAATTTAAAATTTATCTATACTTATTAACGAAACTGTAATTCACTAAATCGAAAATTTCGATGAAGGCATTACCCTGTTTTATAAAATCAAATAAAATGAAAAATTTAATAATCGTATTAAGCGTATTCTTAATAGCAATCACATCAATATCAGCTCAAACAGCTGCAAAAAAAGAAAGCCCTGAAACAATTTACATTTGCCCTACCCATCCCGACAAGATGAATCCAAGTGCAGGAAAATGCCCAAAATGCGGAATGGCATTAACAAAAATTACCGAAAAAGTACCTACCAACGCTACAAAAGGTAGTCAACCGATGACTAAAACGGTAACAAAATATGTTTGCCCAATGGATGGATCAACTTCTGATAAACCAGGTGAATGTTCTAAATGTGCAATGAAAATGGTAAAAACTACCGAAAAAGTAGATACCCACGCACTGAAAGGTAGCCAACCTAAAACTAAAATTGTGACAAAATATGTTTGCCCTACGGATGGTTCAACTTCTAAAACTGAAGGAAAATGTTCTAAATGTGGAACTGGAATGGTAAAAATTACTGAAACAATAGATAACCACCCTCAAAAAGGAAGTCAGCCTAAAACTAAAATTGTGACAAAATATGTTTGCCCAATGGATGGCACAACTGCCGACATAAAAGGAGAATGCCCTAAATGTGGAATGGATATGATTGAAAAAAAAATCTGATAAAAAGTAAAACGTTACCAATAGCAACACTAACAATCTAAAACAAACAAAATGAAAAATAGAATTATTACAATAGTAGCGTTAGCAATAACAATTATTTCCTGCAATCAAAAAAACAAACAGGAAGAAACGATCAAAATAGAATCAACAACAGAAGTTGTTGGGCAATCCTCCTTTTCAATTGATAAAATTGTAAAGAATTATTTAGCTATTAAAAATTCATTGGCAATTGATGATTCTGATGCTGCGGCTGATGCCGGAAAAGCATTGTCAGAGACAATGGCAAAAACAGGTATGGAAAAGGTTTCTTCCGATCAGATGGAAGCTTATATGAGTATTGCAGATGATGTAAAAGAACACGCAGAGCATATTGGAGATAATGGTGGAAAGATAGAACACCAAAGAGAGCACTTTGTAACTTTAAGTAAGGATATGGATGACTTAATTCAATTATTCGGAACCAATCAAAAACTTTATCTGGATTTTTGCCCAATGGCAGATAACAACAAAGGTGCTGTTTGGATAAGCGAAACCAAAGAAATTACAAACCCTTATTTTGGAAAAGATATGGCTACTTGCGGTTCTGTTAAAAAAGAATTCTAGAATGAAAATAATCATCAAAAAAATACTTTTTATTGGGTTAATTATTTTTTTGTTGATACAGTTATATCAACCTGCTCGGAACATTAGTTTTGAGCAGGATATAACTGGTAATTTTACAAAAGTTTATAAAGTTCCTAAAAATGTAGAAACCATATTCCGCACCTCTTGCTACGATTGCCATAGTAACAACACCTTTTATCCTTGGTACTCTTACATTCAACCCACTCGGTTTTTTATGGAAAGTCACATTAATGAAGGTAAAGAAAATTTGAATTTTAATGAATGGGGTAATTATAGTGGCCGTAAGCAAAAAAATAAATTAGATAGAATTGCAAAACAAATTAAATCAAATGAAATGCCTTTGGCATCATACACTTTAATTCATAAAAATGCAACCCTTTCAGCCTCCCAAAAAAAAGAAGTATTGGATTGGATAAATAAAACAAAAGATAGTATTTCATTACAAAATTAAAAATAATGGTAGAAAAATTAATAACATTCTCGCTACGAAATCGAGCAATTGTCTTGCTGGTTTCAGCTTGCTTATTTGCTTGGGGTGTTTACAGCGTTCAACAAAACCCCATTGACGCCATTCCTGATTTATCCGAAAATCAAGTGATTGTTTTTACGGAGTGGATGGGAAGAAGTCCACAGGTTATAGAAGCGCAGGTTACTTATCCGCTGGTTTCCAATTTACAAGGCATTCCAAAAGTCAAAAATATTCGGGGTGCTTCGATGTTTGGGATGAGCTTTGTCTACATCATTTTTGAAGATGATGTCGATATATATTGGGCAAGAACTCGGGTTCTAGAAAGATTAAATTATGCACAACGATTATTACCACAAAATGTAGTACCAACCTTGGGTCCTGATGGCACAGGTGTGGGTCACGTTTTTTGGTATCATTTAAATGCGAAAGGTATGGACTTGGGAGAACAAAGAGCCTTGCAAGATTGGTACGTGAAATTTGCCTTGCAAACCGTTCCGGGAGTTGCCGAAGTGGCTTCCTTTGGTGGATTTGAAAAGCAATATCAATTAGTTTTAGATCCATTGAAAATGCAATACTACAACGTCAGTATGATGGAAGTAATGAATGCTGTCAAAACAAATAATAATGACGTTGGAGGAAGAAAATTTGAAATGAGCAATATGTCCTATATCGTTAGGGGCTTGGGCTACATCAAAAACATAAAAGATGTAGAAGACATTGCTATTAAAAACTATAATTCCGTTCCGGTAAAAGTTAAAGATATTGGTTCAATACAAATGGGTGGCGATTTGAGACTAGGTATTTTTGATGAAAATGGCAATGGTGAAGTTGTTGGCGGAATTGTGGTAATGCGTTATGGTGAAAATGCTGACAAAGTAATCACGGCAGTAAAAGAGAAAATGAAAGAAGTCGAAAAAGGATTACCTGAAGGTGTTACTTTTAAAACGTCTTATGACCGAAGTGAATTAATAGAAAAAGCAATCGCATCTGTTAAAGGCACTTTAATAGAAGAAATGATTGTCGTTTCAATTGTTGTACTACTTTTTCTTTTTCATTGGCGAAGCGCTTTAATTATACTCATTCAATTACCAATATCTGTGGCTATTGGCTTTATTTTACTCGAAGCATTTGGTATTTCTTCAAACATTATGTCACTAACGGGGATTGCTCTGGCAATTGGTGTTGTCGTTGATGATGGTATCGTAATGGTAGAGAATGCATACAGGACAATTTCGGAGAAACAGGAAGAAATGGACAATAATCAGTAATTGGAAATAAGATGAAAAATAAAATTAAAAATATATTCAAAAAAGAAAACGATCCGTTGTCTTCTGAAGATAAGTTGAAGCTTATAGAAAGCTCTTCCAAATTAGTAGGCCCAGGTGTTTTCTACTCAACAATAATTGTAATTACATCCTTTTTGCCTGTATTTCTTCTCACGGGGATGGAAGGCAAGTTATTTGGGCCACTAGCTTGGACGAAATCTTTTATTCTGATAGTTGATGCTTTTTTAGCCATTACACTTACACCTGTGCTAATTAGTTTTTTACTAAAAGGAAAACTTCGTCCAGAAAATAAAAATCCAATTAACAAAAAATTGGAAAGTATTTATACACCCATTTTAATTTTTTGTTTAAAATGGAGAAAAACAGTATTGGGCATCAATATCATTGCCTTGCTGATTGGTGTATTAATGTTTACTCGTTTAGGTTCAGAATTTATGCCTCCTTTAGATGAAGGATCTGTGCTGTTTATGCCAGTAACCTTACCCGATGTATCCAACTCCGAAGTAAAGAGAATTCTTCAGGTTCAGGACAAATTGATAAAATCAATTCCCGAAGTGGCTCACGTGTTGGGAAAAGCAGGCAGGGCAAATACGGCAACTGATAACAGTCCAATAAGTATGGTTGAAACCATTATTTTGTTAAAACCTCAAGCAGAATGGCGAGAAGACAAAACCAAGAATGACATTATCACGGAAATAAACAACAAACTGCAAATCCCTGGTGTGACCAATGGTTTTACGCAACCCATCATCAACCGTATCAATATGCTTTCAACTGGTATCAGAACTGATGTAGGAATCAAAATCTACGGAGCAAGTTTAGACACCATCAATGTTTTGGCTCAAAAAATTAAAAAGACATTGGAAGGAACTTCTGGAGTTAAAGATTTGTATGCGGAACCCATAACAGGAGGAAAATATATTGACATTGAAGCAAAAAGAGAGGTTATTGGCAGATATGGATTGACCATAGACGATATAAATAACGTAGTTGAAGCTTCAATTGGAGGTATGAAACTAACCACGACTATCGAGGGAAGACAGCGTTTTTCTGTAAATGCACGATATGCACAAGAATATAGAAATAGTCTTGAGGCCTTAAAAAAACTGCAAGTGCAAACAATGGATTTTGGACCAATACCATTAGAAACTGTAGCTAATGTAAAAATAAGTGATGGCCCTCCAATGATAAATAGCGAAAATGCAATGCTCCGTGGCACAGTGTTGTTCAACGTTCGGGAACGTGATTTAGGAAGTACTGTAAAAGAGGCACAGGAGAAACTCAATGCAATGATGACCAAGATGCCAAAAGGATATTATGTGGAATGGAGCGGACAATGGGAAAATCAAATTAGAGCCAACAAAACATTAAGTTTAATACTGCCTATTGTTGTGGTCATTATATTTCTTGTTTTATATTTTACGTACCATTCAATGAAAGAGGCGTTAATCACAATGATTACAGTACCCTTTGCTCTAATTGGAGGGATTTTTATGGTTTATTTTTATGGAATTAATTTATCCGTTGCTGTTGCCGTTGGCTTTATTGCACTGTTTGGAATGGCAATCGAAACGGCAATGTTAATGACCATCTATTTGAATGAAGCAATGAATAAAATGGTAGAAAAGTACGGAAACACGAAGGAAACCATAACCGAAGAAATATTGAAACAATATATTATTGATGGTTCAGCCAAAAGGTTAAGACCAAAATTGATGACTGTTTCAGTTTCATTATTTGGACTAATCCCCATTCTTTGGGCAACAGGAACAGGATCAGATATAATGCTTCCCATCACTGTCCCACTAATTGGAGGCACCATTACCTCCACGATTTATGTATTATTAGTAACACCGATTGTTTTTGAGATGGTAAAACTTCGAGAATTAAGAACAAAAGGTAAAATAGAACTTATAGATGTTAAAGAATAAATTTTATATAGCCATAAGTTGTTTGATTTTAAGCGCTAGCAATTTAGCAGCCCAAACACTTTCCTTGGATAATGTATTGAATACCATCAAAACAAATAATCCACAATTGAAAATGTATGATGCCGAAATTCAAAGTATGGATGCGGCGGCAAAAGGAGCCAAAAGCTGGATGCCACCACAAGTGGAAACGGGGTTTTTTATGACTCCTTACAATTCCAATCTTTGGAAAGCAAGCGAAATGGGACAAGGAATGGGAAATTATATGTTAGGTGTTACCCAAATGATTCCGAATGCTTCAAAGCTAAATGCAAATGAAAATTTGATGAAAGCAATGTCATCAGTCGAGAATGAAAATAAAAATTATACACTGAACCAATTAAACGCCTTGGCCAAAACCTATTATTACGAATGGATTACCATTAAGAAAAAAATAAAAATCGCCCAAGACAATATTCAGCTTCTAGAGTATATGATTAAGAGTATGGAAATACGCTATCAGTATAATATGGATAAATTACCGTCCTATTACAAAGCGAAATCCCAATTGGCTACTTTGCAAAGTATGATTGTTATGTTAGAAAATGATGTGTCACAGCGAAAATATATGCTCAATACCTTGATGGCTCGTAATAAAAATGAGGATTTAGAAATTGATTCAAATTACGAGATTAAAGATTTTAATCTCTTCGAAACCGATTTGTCTTCCTACATCAACAACCGTAGTGACATCAAAGCCATTGATAAAACCAAGGATATCAATAAATTAAAAACTGAAGTGGAAAGAGTGGCAACCAGACCTGAATTTGGTGTGAAATATGACCATATGTTTGCTTTCGGGAATCAGCCACAGCAATTCTCAGTACTGGGAATGATTACCATTCCGATGTCTTGGTCAACCAAAATGAATAAAGCCAATATGGAAAGTTATCGTATTAAAAACGAAAGTTTGGATTGGCAAAAGCAAATGATTGCCAACGAAGCAAGCGGAATGATAAAAGGGATGAATGCTGAGTTTCTGAACCTGAAAAAACAATACCAAATCACCCAAGACAACATTATTCCTGCATTGAAACGAAACTACGATACGGCTATTTTAGCTTGGCAAAACAATACTGGAGATTTATTCATAGCGTTAGAAGCTTGGGAAGCAATGAATATGACTCAAATCGATGCTTTAGACAAATTGAAAAGTATTTTGGTAGCGCAAGTAGAAATCGAAAAACAATTAGAAACCAAATAATTATGAACAAGTATATAAAGTATGGTTTAGCCCTTGTTGTAATTTCCATTATCGGAATTGCAATCTATTTCTTTGCCAAAAAATCAGATAATCATTCAGAAATGGAGCATCAAAACGAGGTTTACACTTGTTCGATGCACCCAGAAATCATTAGAGATAAACCTGGTAATTGTCCTATTTGTGGAATGACTTTGGTAAAAAAAGTAACAGAGAATAATTCAGTTGACGACAATTCAATCGACAATCTTATAAAGCCTACCGACAATTTTATAGTAGGTAATTATCAAACGACAACGGCAATAGACACCACCATAAGCAGTGAAATAAATCTACCGGGAATTGTGGAATATGATCCCAATTCATCGGTAAATATTGCAGCTCGAATGAGCGGTCGAATCGAAAAAATGTATGTCAATTATAAATATCAAAAAGTAAATAAAGGACAAAAACTATTTGATTTGTACAGCCCTGAATTACTGACAGAGCAACAAAACTTCATTTATATGGTCATTAATGATGTTGAAAATCCTTCGATTATTAATGCATCAAGACAAAAATTAATGCTTTATGGAATGACTCAAAGTCAAATAAATGTGCTGTCTAATTCTAAAAAAGTTAACCCGATAGTAACCATTTATAGTCCCGCTTCAGGAATTATTGACGGAACAGGAACGATGGATAATACAACAAATCCTGCGATGCAAAATGCAAGTAACAGCACTGCAACATTGGATGTTAAAGAAGGTAGTTACATTAAAAAGGGCGAAGTCATTTTTAAATTATTAAATACTGATAAAGTTTGGGGTATATTCAATGTTATCCAAGGCTATAATAGTATCATTAAATCCAATCAATCCATCAGAATTACTACCGAACTAGACAAAGATGAATTCATAGATGCAAAAATAAATTTTGTCGAAACCCAACTTAATACAGCTGATAAAACCAATAGAATTCGAGTTTATTTAAATAATAATAAATTCAAATTACCAATTGGGTTAAGATTGCAAGGAGTTGTGAAAACAAATTCAGTAAATGGGATTTGGATTCAAAAACAGTCAATGGTAAGCATTGGAAACAAGAAAATAGTTTTCTTGAAAATGGACAATGGCTTTAAGGCATCTTCCATAAAAACCGGAATTGAAATAGATGATTTTATCCAAATTATGGAGGGTATTTCAGTAAAAGACACCATTGCCAAAAACGCACAATATTTAATTGACAGCGAAAGCTTTATTAAAACCGAATAATGATGAAGACAATAAAAAAAATAAGTGTACTATCAATACTATTTATGGTAATGGTGGCTTGTAATACTAAAGAAAAAGAAGACCATAGCAAACACAATAAGAGTGCAGCAACAACATTTTACACTTGCTCTATGGATCCTCAAGTTAAGGAAGACAAACCCGGAAAATGCCCCATTTGCCATATGGAGTTAACACCAATAAAACAAGATGATACAGAGGCAAACGAAATAAGTTTGAGTAAACAGCAAATACAACTGGGAAATATCACTACACAAACTATTTCAGAAACTCAAAGCAGTTTAGAGCAAAATTATACAGGAGTCTTGTCCATTAATCAAGAAAAAATAAAAACCATTTCTGCAAGAGCAATGGGACGAATTGAAAAGTTATATTTCAAAACCGTTGGCGATTATGTGGCTAAAAACCAAGCCGTATATCAATTGTATAGCGAAGATATTGCCATTGCCAAACAGGATTATTTCACGGCATACAAACAACTCGCAATGCCAGGGGATTTTGGAAAAAATGCCCGAAATATGCTCAATGTAGCAAAACAAAAACTGTTGTTCTTTGGTTTAACCAATGCCCAGATTGAAAGTATAAAAACCAGTAAGGAAGTTTCTCCTTATACCATTTTTTATAGCACTGCCAGTGGAACAATATCGGAAATAAGTACCACAGAAGGCAGTTATGCAATGGAAGGTTCCCCCATCATTAAATTGGCGGATTTAAACAGTCTTTGGTTAGAAACACAGGTAAACGTAAACTATGCCAAGAAACTAAAAATAGGACAAAAAGCCCAAATTACATTTTCCGATTTTCCTGATAAAACCATAAATGCGCAAGTTTCTTTTATCAATCCTGAAATAAATCCAGATACTCGTCTGCTTTTAATTCGATTAGAAATATCAAATCCAAATTTGCAATTAAAACCCGGGATGCAGGCTATGGCAAAATTAACACAATCCAATCTAAAAGGATTGTATATTCCTGTAGATGCAGTGATCAGGGAGGAAAACGCTTCCTATATTTGGGTTGAAAAAAGACCGGGAGTATTTGAAAACGTAATGGTAGAAACTGGAATAGAAACCAATGGAATGATAGAAATCAAATCTGAAATAGATCCTGCCAAAAAAGTCGTTATTACAGGGGCTTATGCCATAAACAGCGAATATAAATTCCGAAAAGGAAGCGACCCTATGGCTGGGCATCAGATGTAATAAATAAAAATTAAAAAATTATGACACATACCTATACCATTACCGGAATGACTTGCGATGGCTGTCGTTCTAAAGTCGAAAAAACATTGAATGCTATTGATGGCGTTGAAGCAAAAGTTTCCTTAAACCCATCCATAGCCACTATAACAATGGAAAAACACATTCCAACAACGCAGTTGCAAGAAGCATTATCTGCCGTTGGAAAATACACCATAAAAGTGACTAATGGTAATACACCACAACAAATAACAACTAATAATGATACAACAAAATCTTGTTGTTCTAAGCATTCCCACAGCGATAAAAGGGAAATCAATGTTCCTGTTATTGCTAGTGGCAAATATTATTGTCCAATGCATTGTGAAGGCGAAAAAGTCTATAACAAAGCAGGCGACTGTCCTGTATGCGGTATGGATTTAGTAAAAGCCTCAGAGTTGACAGTTAGTAAAGCCTTATATACTTGTCCAATGCATCCAGAAGTAATTAGTGAAACACCAGGTTCTTGTCCCATTTGTGGAATGGATTTAGTGCCTATGAATCCAACTGATACAGAAGATCAAAAGACCTATAAAGATTTGGTCAAAAAAATGAAAATAGCGGTCGTATTTACAGTTCCCATTTTTGCAATCGCAATGATAGAAATGATGCCAAACAATCCGTTACTTAAAATAATGGATGCTACAAAATGGAATTGGGTACAATTTATACTTACACTTCCTGTTGTTTTTTATGCCTGTTGGATGTTCTTTGTTCGTGCCTTCAAATCTATTATTACTTGGAATTTGAATATGTTTACCCTTATCGGTATAGGAACCGGAGTTGCCTTTTTGTTTAGTTTAGTGGGTATGTTTTTTCCAAACATTTTTCCAAACGAATTCAAAACAGAACACGGAACAGTCTTGCTTTATTTTGAAGCCACAACAGTAATTCTAACATTGGTTCTATTAGGACAATTAATGGAAGCCAAAGCACACAGCCAAACTAGTGGAGCAATTAAGGAATTACTAAAACTCGCTCCTACCGAAGCTACTTTAGTAATTGATGGTAATGATAAAGTAATTTCAATTCACGACATAAAAAAAGGTGATTTATTGCGTGTAAAACCCGGAGACAAAATACCAGTTGATGGAAAAATAAGCGATGGCGAAAGTAGTATTGATGAATCGATGATTACAGGAGAACCTATTCCAGTAGATAAAAAGAAAGATGACAATGTGATTGCAGGAACTATAAACGGCAACAGATCCTTTGTAATGATTGCAGAAAAAGTGGGTTTTGAAACCTTGCTTTCGCAAATTGTACAAATGGTAAATGATGCCAGTCGCTCTAAAGCACCAATTCAAAAATTAGCGGATAGTATTGCTAAATATTTTGTACCAATAGTAGTGATTATTTCGGTAGTAACATTTTTCGTTTGGGCAAAGTTTGGTCCTGAACCTGCATTGGTTTATGGTTTTATAAATGCTATTGCGGTTTTAATTATCGCTTGTCCGTGTGCATTGGGATTGGCTACGCCAATGTCCGTAATGGTTGGTGTGGGCAAAGGCGCACAATCGGGAGTTTTGATAAAGAATGCCGAAGCATTAGAAAATATGAATAAAGTGAATGTTTTAATAACCGATAAAACAGGAACAATAACTGAAGGAAAACCATCGGTAGAGAAGATTTTTGCATCAAACAATAATGAGAATGATTTACTTCAAAGTATCGCTTCATTAAATCAATACAGCGAGCATCCATTAGCACAAGCAGTAGTCAATTATGCTAAATCAAAAACAGTTTCATTAATCGAGGTAAAGGATTTTGAAGCCGTTGCAGGAAAAGGAGTTACAGGAACAGTTACCAATAAAAAAGTAGCATTGGGCAACAAAAAACTAATGGAACAAGTCAAAGCAACTATTGCTGACGATTTAGAAAGCAGAATTATTGCCGAGCAGAAACTAGGAAAAACCGTTTCATATATTGCTGTTGATGGCGTTGCAGTTGGTTTTGTATCAATTACCGATGCTATAAAAACTTCAAGTGCAGCAGCTATAAAAGAATTAATGCGTCAAGGAGTTGAAGTAATTATGCTTACTGGCGACAATATAAATACAGCCAAAGCAGTTGCCGATGAATTAAACTTATCATCCTACAAAGCAAGTTGTTTACCCGAAGACAAATTGAACGAAATAAAACGCTTACAATCCGAAGGGAAAATTGTAGCAATGGCAGGCGATGGTATAAATGATGCACCCGCACTAGCACAAGCAGACATTGGAATTGCGATGGGAACAGGAACTGATGTAGCTATTGAAAGTGCAAAAATCACTCTCGTAAAAGGCGATTTACAAGGCATCGTAAAAGCCAAGAATTTGAGCCACGCTGTAATGCGAAACATCAAGCAAAACTTATTCTTTGCTTTCTTCTACAATGTTTTAGGAGTTCCAATTGCGGCAGGGGTTTTATATCCATTTTTCGGAATTTTATTATCGCCAATGATTGCAGCTTTAGCAATGAGTTTTAGCTCGGTTTCTGTAATTGTAAATGCTTTGAGATTAAGAAATTTAAAATTATAAGAAATAAGTTATAGCTGTATTAAAAATGAACAACCTTACTCAAATAATTCAACAATACAAAGCTGATACCGAAAGTGTTTACACCACTTGGTTTGTCGATAATGACCAACGATTAAAAGCATTTCGGACTATTCGTCGTGGTGTTTTACAAGTCATTGATGACATTAAAAACAAAACTTTTCCAAACGATTTTAAGGGAAGCAGTTTAGAATTTGTATTGAGTTGTATAGCAGAACAAAAACAAATATTTGTTGGCGTAGCACATCCTTTTTATTGGAAACCAAAATTAAGAATTCCAGATATTTACGAAAACCAAAGCAATAAAATTGCTTTTGGTCAATTTCTCGAAAACTGCATTAATGCAAAAACAGAAGAACAAATAGTAAAAGAAATTGTAAAACTAGACGAACTCAAAATAAAAGGTCTTGGTCCAGCCGTGGCCAGTATTTTATATTTCTTGCACCCAACTTGGTTTCCACCATTCAATACAGCAATTCTTAATGGATTCAATTTTCTATTCAAAGACAAGAAGAAGTTGGGCAGTTGGACAGAATATTTAAAAATTAGGGAAACCTTAATAGAAACTAACAGTAAACATAAGTCGGTATTATCAAATGATTTAGGAGCGATTGCAGGATTATGTTTTGAAATTGGGACACAAAAAATGATTATTGGTAACGATGAATATTTAAGCGAAGAAGAACGCAATAAATTTGAAAAAAACATCTTAAAACGCCAAAAAGAAATCCAGGAAGAAAAATTAGCAGAAAACCTTCATAACGAAATGCAATACCATTTATTAAAAATTGGGATTTCATTAGGCTTTGATGTAACACCAGCGAGTAACGACAAAAGCAAATCGTTTGACGGACAAAGTTTTTCATTTATTTCGCTTAATAAGTTCCCAGAATTACCAACAGACAAAGACACTCAAAATACAATCAAATTAATTGATGTGTTATGGTTTCAAAAAGGGACAAACAAAATTATTGGAGCATTTGAAGTCGAAAAAAGTACCAGTATCTATTCGGGAATATTACGATTATCTGATTTGTATTTTAGTATCTCTAATGGCGAAGAAGTCTTTTATATCATTATTCCGGACAGTCGGGAAAAAGATGTCATTCAACAACTCAACCGACCAGTTATAAAAAACTCAAAAATGAATATCAAGTACATTCTGTTTTCAGAATTAAGAGCCAATTGCGATGCAATTTGCAAATTTGGAACAGACCATTCTATTATGGAAAAAATCGCAAAATCAATTTAAAAACGTCAATAAAATTAACCATTTAGTAAAGCCTCCTGTCTATCCAATTAATTTAAATCCAAAAATTGAACTCAAAAATAAACCAGCTACTTTTAGACCTAAACGAACAACTCAACTTCATAGATTTAGAAATTGATGACACAATCAAACGATGCGTGGTAAAAATTTAGAAACACAAAAAGATGAAGAATTATTAGAACGTTACGACACAAAAGGAGGGCTTTGGTTTTTACAATATATTTATCCAAAACTAAGTGAATAAATCATCCTAAAGCCATTATCTCATTCATCTGCACAAAAACCTCTTTTAGTCCAAGTATTCCTAAACTCATTGTCATCCTGAGCGCAGACGAAGGGTTTGTTTGCTTCATAGCCTGTCCTGAGCGCAGTCGAAGGGCTAATTTCATTTCCATTAGCGAGAATATTTTTATTCGACAAGATTAGATTCTACTATTGATAAATCTCCGAGTGATTTTGATCCTGAAATAACATTATTTAGTGTTGAATATTTCAATGAACATATGCAGAAAATAAAAACTGTTATTGGAGAGTCAGGTAAAAAAGGTTCCGTATTGTACTATGAATATGACCAACAGGGAAATTTAATCAATCTGAAATATGTCAATGATAAAGGAGACGAAGAGTTTACCAAATACAAATACACATACGATTCTCAAGATAATTGGATTGAGAAAATAGAAGTGACTAATGAAGGCAAAGAGACAACAGAAAAAAGAAAAATCTATTATAAAGACGATGATTTATCGGATGTTGAAAAATTGATAGAGTCTTTTAATGTGTTAACGACCAAAAATAAATTTTACGATGAATCTGAAAAATCAATTAGTGAATCTTCATCATCGAAATCAAACAACTACTCCAATAAGAATCGTCAACCAGAAAAACAGCAACAATGGGTTAATTGTCCATCTTGTGGAGGAACAGGTGAAATAGTCTGTCGAGAATGTAATGGGACTACTTTGATGTTTTGTGGAAGTTGTGATGGACGAGGGACTTTTCAAGGAAAAACTTGTTATTTGTGTAAAGGTGCGTTAAAAGTCAAATGTACTCCTTGTTATGGAAAAGGTACTAAAGGCAGGTGTGATAGATGCCACGGAAAAGGACAAATTTCAGAATAAAATTTTAGAAAATTTTTAATTGTGATTTCTCGATAAATTCCGGTTTTTGAGATTTTTCCGCCGGAAATTTTCACTCGTGAAACCGTCCCCCCTCTGAGATTGACCAAAACACCAATATCTAAGGGAGGGTTTAAGGAGGGAGGGGGGAGTCCCCCGTGATTACCATCCCGATGAAGAGATCTGGCACTTTCTCTGGAAATAATGTTTGACCCTTATTCAATTTTTGATTTCCTTCAGACACTGGGAGTTACAGTAGATATTGATTGACCCTAACTTACTAGAAGAAACCTCCGGGAAGTATTGGAGCAGAACTAGAATATGTTTGGCTTTAAGATCTGGATGAAGATCCCGGGAATGTGAAATATGTTTGACCCCGCCGAGAATAGTAAATGGATTTTCCTTCAGGTCCTGTGAAGATCTGGATTGATAATGTTTGGCTTAAAGAAGAAAATGATCCCGGGTGATAGAATTAAGTTTGGCTCATTAACTAAATTAGGTTAGTTGTGTTACTTTAAATCAACATAAAAATGAAAGCGCTAAAGTTGCGCTAAAGTTTATCATAACCTTAGGCAACACGGCACTTTGGCTGTAATTTTATTGTGAGATTTAAATGAACACAATATGAGAGTAAAATACAACAGAGTATCAACATTATTGCAAACAGGTAATCGTTTTGAAGCTGACACTGAAAAATATGATTTGACATTATTGGATAGAGTTTCGGGCTCGGTGAAATTTCGAGATAGAAACGAAGCCAAAAAATTGATTAAGCTTATAGAAGACCACAAGGTCTCCGAGGTGATTACCGAAGAATTTTCGCGACTTGGAAGAAATACTGGGGACGTAATAAATACGCTTGATTGGTTTGAAAAAATGTCAGTAAATGTTAGAATAAGAAATCTTGGAATAGAATCAAGACCTGGTGGGAAAAAGAACCCTGTCTGGAAAATTTTATCGGCAACGATGAGTTCGCTTTACGAGATGGAGCTTGAAAATATAAAAGACAGAACCACTGTCGGTCGAATGGTATATGTTCAAAACGGCGGAATACTGGGGAGACCAAAAGGTAGTGGTCAATCCGATTTCCAATTTATCAACAAATCTAAACACCAAAAAGTCATTGACTTTCTGAAAAAGGAAAGAACTATCAGAGAAATAGCCAAACAGTTAGATATGTCCTCTCGGACTGTTATGAAAGTAAAAACCACTGCTCTTAAAATGGGACTAATTTAATATGGTTGAAATAGGATTCATATTATATTTTTCGACTTTGTTTGTGATTTATGTCTTTATGACCATTAAAGAATCAAATGCAAACAACTATAATTCTGCAAAAATCAAAGACCTTAAAATCTCCAAGAAGAAATTAGTTGAAAACGTATTACAGTGGTGTGAGACAAATCATTCATTACCAAAAAATAGAGGTAAACTGTCATACAAAATCAATTATTACAATCACTCTAAAGTTGAAGGAAGTTACTGCGGTTATAACAAAAACATTACCGTTTATATAACCCCCGAAAAAAGAATCATTGATGTGGTGGACACTCTGCTTCACGAATACCAACATCATATCGAGATGAGAACACAGAAAGAAGTTAGATTATATTCCAAACAATTAGGTGAGTACGGTTACGATAATCATCCGATGGAAATCACCGCAAGGAAGTTCGCCAAACAACATCGGGACACCTGTTTTAAAACTTTTAAAAATAATTGGTTCTAGTTCACACAAGTGTCAATTACCCACTACTTTTTTTAAACTATAATTACATTTCTGTTTTTCTAATTTATTCAGATTTTAATACCTCTAATGGGAAATCAGGGTAATAAAAATCTTTAAACTAGATAAAATTACCACTCAGATTCCTACGACAAAAAAATACCAAAACCTACCTCTATTTCACGACAAAAAAGTATAGTTAAAAGATAAATTCATCACTAATTCGGAGTGGAAAATTGGAATACAAATCTACTTTTGCATTGGTTCTAAGAGTTCTTGCCCTACCAACGGCTTGAATCAAATCGGATTGAATTAGTGATAGTTGAACCATTCGAAGGTCTTCATTGTCAAAACAGTTGAACTTAAATTTGAAACCATTATACTCTATTTTTTGAAAACTCATCGAGGTTTGAGTAGTTTTAAACTCAATACCCAAAACGACTGCCGTTAGAAAGCTCTCGATATTATTCCTGTGGGGAGTTCCAACCACCGCAATGTCTTTTCCTTTGAGTGAGTCATACCCTGAACAATTCCCAAAGTACATATCCTTTACTGGGTTTTTGAATTGGCTGGAAAACGCTTTAAAGGTAATCACGGGTTTCTCATCTACTTCATTACTGATAATGGAACTATATCTGTTTAATGAATTTCTTGAACACGATCTTTTGGTAAATTGTATTACAGATCCCATCTGTTTTACATCACCAATATCAATGACTTCAATTCTCCCGGGATAGAGTTTCTCATAAATTTCAATTGGAATAGTAGCCGACATAATGATGATTTTTTTATCATCAGGAAGGTCTCTTTTAATCACAAAATGAATAAGGTCAGGATCTTTCCCATCCTTAAGGAAGAAAGAACTGTTTAAAAAATCAAAGACATTGGACTGAATTGAAGTTTTAGAAACCGCTTCGACAAGAGCATCGATTTCAATTACATAAGTGGGAGTTTTTTTAATCTCCATCGGATTTGATTCCGATAAGGACTGAATGATTCTTGATAGGGGTTCACTTACGTCTTTTGAGGTCAAACTTAATTTGAATAAATCCGACACATTCACTGTTTTAATATCGATTAAACAACTCAAAGGGTCTTCATCAAAGATTACTGTGTCCAAAGGGAAATGACCGTGTAAAACACGTTTGTGAGTGGTTAGAACACTCCCTGATGATTGGTAACATAAATGTACTTGTTGGATGTATTGTTTTGCTAACTCAATATCTCCTAAAGAGAACTCATTGGAGTTTCGGGAACTTATAATATGATTTAAAATCTCCATTGATTTATGGGGAAGTCCAATGCTGTAATAATACTTTAATTTCAAATTAATCGATTCGTTTTCAAATACAATTGGATCAGGTGTTTTCACAAAGTCAATTGTCATTCGATCACCTACTTCATTTTTAAGGTCATTGGTGGGTAGTGCGATGGTTGCCAAGGTTGATGTTATAGATTGGGTTTTACCTATTGCCGTTGGAAGAGAAAACAAGTATATTTTTCCAATTTTACCCTCATTAATTACTCTTTGATAGTTTTCTTGGAGTATTTGTTCTGCTTCTGAAAGTTCGATTCGATTGATAGGTTCTATAACCTGTACGGATCCTCTAATGTCTTTTGTGGCGGACACCAAATCATATAGGTCATCGTCTTGATTGTAAGGAGAGAATTTATGAATTGGAAGCGGTGGATAATTTACCTTACTTATATAAGGAATGATATTAAAATTGTTTTGGGTGTAATGGGTTGTTCCTCTTTCATTGAAGTACCTCATTGTATCTTTCATTAACTTTTTTCCTCCTTTAATATAATGTAGGTTGGTTGCCAACCCAAAGAGTTGATCGTGGAACAACCATTCACCATTTAGGAACTGATCCAATACCTTTACTTTTGTTCGTGCCACGTTAAAATCAAGAATAGTTATTTCACCCCCTTTTGTAGTAGTAGGGGTTGTGGTAGAATTTGGTTGAAAACGGCTACTTCTATAGTTATTATATAGAAAAGTACGTTTTTGACCAGAATTGGATTCATAGTGGTTATAGTTGACCTCGGGTATTTTCCTAGTCTTACCTCCGTCCTTAGTTATTAATTCAATACTTAGAATATCAAACAACCTCTGGGTTGAAATTGGTTCTGTGTTAGTAATGAAAGATTGTTTACCTCCAAGGAAGAACCTTGCGGGATTTTTACATTTTTCATCCGCTTGAGGAAATAGGGATAATAACCCTTCGGTGATTATTTTATGGATTCTTAGATCTGAAACAGGTGCATCCAAAAAAAGCACCACCCGAAATTTCCTCAGAGACTCAGAATCTGATAAGGTATTGTACCATAGTTGGGGTACTATATTATAGGTATTGAAAATTTCATATACCCTTTCAATGGTTATATCCCCATTGTCAAAGTCTAATGCGAAGATGGATTGACTAGACCAGTTTTCATTATAGACGGATCCATTAAATAGACTACCGGTCCAAGTATAGGTATAGGGTTCCGCAACAAAAGTTGAGAGTTCGTTTATGGTAAGTCCCGTCACCAAGTTCATTCGATTAGTGATTCCCCCAAATTCTTTTTTGGTAGGTTTTGACATCTGTGTTTTCGGGTCAATTGTTAGTTTGTATTTTGTAGTTGTATTCATATTATTAAATAGTAAAAAATATAATTAAGGTTGAGAAAGTAAGTTATAATGAAACCCCATTTATAGATAAAGTTGTCAATTGCCCCGTTTCCTGAAATTTATTTTATTTATTAAATAATTGAAAATCAATAAATAAAAAAATAATTTATTTAAAAAGTAAATAAATATCAAAATATTTGTAACAATGATATTTTATTTTATATCTTTGTGCCAACAAAATCGATTAATTATGAAAAGTAATATTTCAAAAGGTGTTATAACAGAATTAGTAGAAGGGTTCGGAAAGAAGAGTTCGTTCGAAATGTTTATGGATCTTGATGAGATTTTAAAAATTACCACGGATGGACAAAAAATAATAAAATCAAAAGGCAATTCAACAGAAGCAAATCATCAAAATTCTTCTATTAAAAACAAGGTTAACAAAAGGTTCATTGATACTAAACAAGAATATTCAAGAATTATTAGAAGTCAAGAATTTAGAAACATATTAGACAAATTAGTAGACTTAGAAACTGAAATGATTCAATCAAGATGTTTTCTAAACATTGATGTTAAACTAGGTATTACTAAAAGGGTTATTAAAAGCGGTGAAAAAGTTGAGTATGTTATTGCAAGGGCTCCATTTTATAGACCAGGGTATGTTCGTTCTGAATTAACAGTTTATATGGGGGGAACTCAAGAATTAGGAAATGATTTGGAGAAATTAAAAAACAACACTAAATTTATGTCTAATGCGTATGAAGAGTTGAGAGATGTAATGATTAAGGAGATGAGATTATAGTTTCATCCTATAGTTAAAATAATTGGGGTTACAGAACCCCTTTTTTAGAAATTTAAAAAATATCAAAAAATCTGTAACAATGAAACATTAAAAATGAGTATTAATTTTAATTTTATAAACAATGACAGAGATTAAAACCCTTGTCGGAAAACCGACAAAAAAGCCAATGATTTTCTCGATAGGAGATCTGGAAGAACTCCCTTATCAAAGGGAAAATTATGACCCAATTAAAAAGGTTATAGCGATAGAAAAAGTGTTTAAGGAGTACAACATAATGGAACAACTGCTCCTGCTTCAAGAATTTAAAGAAGTAGCTTGAAAATTTTATTAATAAATAAATAATTTGACAATGAAAATTAATTTTTATTCGGACAAAAGTGTCCAAGACCTTAAAAAAATGTTTCCAAATTTGGATTTTTTGGAAACCAAATTTGATAATTCTGTAATGGGAATTGATACAAAGAAAAATCGAGTGATATACCACGAGTGGGATATGATTCACATTCTGATGAAGGAAATTGATGCAGAAACCTATGAGATGGATCCAGACTCAGATGATTGGTGTGATTTTTATGACGCGTGTTTAGAAGAGGTCTATTCGATGGAAGAGTTTTTAATCTTAGATAGCGAAGCATCGTTACCTCCAAAAGTATGTAGAGACCCAAACAAACTTTGTGAGTATTCGTTTAATCGTCCAAAATAGAATTTCGATTTACATTTTTTATTAACCTGATTATTGATATACTATTTTCTATAGTTATTCTTAATCAGAGAATAATTTAATCCCCTCTTCCATTTCGTGAATTTAATTTACGCATCATTAATTTGATGGGTCAGGGATTCTTTATATCAATTTTTTACTAAAACAACCGGGGTTAGTTAACATAACCCCAACATTAAGAACCGACGTGGGTCTGAGGTTAACCCACAAAACGATTATGTCAAAAAAATTAATGAAATTTTCAGACCAAGAATTAATCAAAGAATTAATTTCAAGAGGGAATCATTTTCCAACGCTTCATTCTGACTGTACAATAGATGCACCATCCATTTTTCTTGAAATTCCAATCAAGGAGATAATAGAACATACCTCTGGGGATTTGATAGTCAAAGATGAATTTTATACAGAACATTTTTTATCTGTATTCAGTTCTGTGGATTGGGATTATGTTCGAGATATGGCGTTTTATACGACAATTGATTACATCAACTTCACCTTGAGAAGGAATTTTGTAAATCAGAATTCAAACCAAAAATAAATTTGATTATTAACTCAAAAGGCTGTAGCCTAGCAACAGCCTTTTTAAAACAAAAAAGAAATGGTAAATGAACCAAAATACTTAACAGTAAAAATGTTAGCGGAGTACTTACATATTTCCACTTCCAACATTTACAAAAGAATAACCGATAACTCCATTCCATACATTAAAATGGATAAGAGAGTACTGTTTGACAGGGAACAAATTGATTGGTGGATGTCAAATGGTTGTCAATTTCAAAGCGAATTTCCAACACTAAAAACAGCATAGAATAATGGCAACATTTACATTGGTATTAGACACGAGAGTAAAAAAGAAGAACGATCAATACAATTTATCGATTCGAGTTATAAATGGATCGGAGCAGATTTATTTGAACATCTCAAAGATGACAATCGAGAAGCACAACCATATTTTTGTAAAGCGGTCGATGGATAAATTCAGTATTGGGTTTAGAGAATCGTGTAATGAAAGTTTATCCAAGTGTGAAAGGATTTTCTTAGGGATGAAACCATTTGATAAAAAGAAATTCAGAGAATTATATTTTAATAATGAATTAGAGGACCAAGAATTCCAATCTATAATGTTATCTGATCTGTTTGATAGGTTTGTTCAAAACTACAAGAACCTTAAACCTCAAACACAGAAGCACTTTAGGTACTCGAAATCGGTTTTTGAAACTTTTAATCCTGGAATGAGTGTAACAGAGGTATCAGCGGTTTTTATCAATCGATTTGTCAAGGAGAGAATGGAATCGGGCGTTAGTCAAAGTGCCGTAAACTCTAATTTACGCGATTTACGCAGAGTGATTAACTATTTCATTAATGAGGAAAAGCTTATACCTGAATCGTATCAATATCCTTTCGGAAAAGGAGGGTATAGTATTCAAAATTTTTTCCCAAGAAAGTTGGTTATGACCAATTCAGAGATTGCCAGTGTTATTGAGTTGAAAGAGTTTGACTCCAAACAGGAGGAGTACGCAAGAGATATATGGGAGATGTTGTACCGATGCAACGGGATTAACTTTGCAGATTTACTTCGAATGAGGTGGGACAATATTCAAGGTGAATACTTGATTTTCTTCAGAAAGAAAACAGAGACCACACGAAAGAGTAACAAAAAGGAAATTGTAGTTCCACTTTCTCCTAAATTAAAGGAATTGATTGATAAGATTGGCGTGAAGGATAGTCCATTTATTCTTGGTAAGTTGGAGGATGGATATACTGATTCGATGTTTGAGAATAAAAATCATAAATGGAAGAAGATTGTGAATCAAAAATTGGATGAGATTTCGAAGCGATTGAATCTATCAATACCATTGAGAATTAAAAATGCACGAGATTCTTATGCTATGACTTTAAGAAGAGCCGGTGTGTCTAAAGATAATATTGGAGATATGTTGGGACATTCGAATTCCATTGTAACGGAACATTACTTGGGAAGTATGAATCCTGAAACTACTTTTGACATTAACAAACACCTTTTGTAAGGTGTTTTTTTTTGACCTGATTTAATCGATTGAGGTAGGTTATAACCGCAGTTCCAAAACAAGCAAGGTTTCAAGCAAGGATTTATGAAAAAGGACATAAAATAATGACAAACAAAGAAAATTAACCAAATGTTAAAACCCTGAAAGTCAATGATAGTAGGGTCTCACAAAAACCCTGACAAACACTGTTAATCAGAGGGTCCTTGGTTCGAGCCCAAGAGGGGGAGCGGATATAAAAAAAAAGGGTTATACTTGTATAAGTGTAACCCTTTTTTGATTTTATGAAAAAGTTTTTTGTTTTCCTTCTAATATTATTCTCTTTAAATTCGAATGGGCAATCAGTTCAAAATAGGAATTGGGAGTATTCAAAAGTTGTGTACACCCCATCCTCCAAAAAGAAAATAATAATTACAAATAGTTTACCTAAAGGAGGCGGAATCGTTTCCTATAAAGGAAAAGAGTACTATTATTTCATTTTTTGGACTAATGTACGTAATGAAGCAACATCGCCTCTGGATTTAAAAATTAAATTTCCGACAATCATTTCTTTTAAATCTGAAGAATCGTACGCTAAAGTTGCCTTTACAAAGTCAAATATGACAATTGACAAAGTGCAGGAGTTCGATTATGGTCTTAAGGGTATAACAACTCTTTTAAATAATGAATCAAATCAATTAAAGGATTTGAATAATAGAATTTCACCATTCAATAATTATTTATTTTACAGCGCAATTTTCATCCATAAAACAAAGTGGCCGGTTAGGGCAGAATATATATTAAAAGACAAAACACTATTTTACAAGATTACAGCCGGTACAGATGTTGTAACGGTTCCCTGTGGTAGTCTTGATTTTAAGAATTAATTAGTACGATTTTTGCTAATAGAAATGAACCTCCTGCAAAATTGTACAAAGTTCAACCCTTCAATTTCCTAATAGTCACAAACTCAATCATCGCATTATAGCTGCATCTTTCGTCGGAAAGGGGAGCAAAAGTCCAGCAGAAATGTTGGACTTTTTTGTTTTTAGTACTTAGAAAATATTGTTTACATTCTATATTCACAACAATTAGGGAAATTCTATATTGGATTTACCCACAACTTCGATTT
>JACCDQ011667922.1_pt1 | contig 42032 bp, 39 predicted proteins | sample 7446031 | NCBI WGS metagenome assembly JACCDQ01 (sample SAMN15323442, study PRJNA562643) | freshwater metagenome | isolation source: river surface water | place: USA:Blue River Watershed | collected 2017-08-17 | reverse complement strand
TCATGATGGGCTTGACCGACCTGGACATGGTGCGTTCGGTCTGCATCAAATAAGTGATGCTTGGGGTCGATATGACGCGGCACCACAATTGCCATTGCTGCCAGCGCCGAACCTTGGTGCAGGGTATGGCCTTGCTGATGGCGCCTGGCCTGGTGTTGGCGCAAGGGAGTGATCGTGAAGGCGTGGAGGTGGGCGGCAACTCGGTGTTCAGCCAGCTGGTGCCGGCAGAGTCGGTTGAGCAGTCAGCCGGACAACAGTACGCCCAGATATTGCAACAGGCTGCCGCCAAAAACGCGCTGGGTGGCAAAAATCATCCCCAGGTCAAGCGCCTGCGTGCGATTGCGCAACGCATCATTCCCCATGCGATGGGCTGGAACCCGCGGGCCAGTCAATGGCGCTGGGAGGTGAATCTGATCGGTAGCCAGCAGGTTAATGCGTTTTGCATGCCGGGCGGCAAGATCGCGTTTTACACCGGCATCCTCGACAAACTTCAGTTGACCGACGACGAGGTCGCCACCGTCATGGGCCATGAAATCGCGCACGCGCTGCGTGAACATGCCCGTGCCCGCATGGCCAAGAATGCAGCCACCGGCCTTGGCGCCAATTTGCTCAGCAGTGTGCTGGGTCTCGGGCAACTGGGACAGACCGTGACCAGCTACGGCGCGCAACTGCTCACCCTGCAGTTCAGCCGCAGCGATGAATCCGATGCCGATCTGGTGGGTATGGAACTCGCCGCGCGCGCCGGATTTGATCCGCGCGCTGGCATCAGCCTGTGGCAAAAAATGGCGGCAGCCAGTCAGGGTGCGCCGCCGCAGTGGTTGTCGACCCACCCCTCCGGCAATACCCGCATCGCTGATATCCAGGCTAACTTGCCGAAGGTCTTGCCGCTGTTCGAGCGCAGTCAGACCAAATAACTTGGAATGCCATTATTCGATGCTTACCTTGGCATCTTTCACCAACTTGGCATAACGTTCGGTATCTTCCTTGATCTGGACTGCCATTTGTTCAGACGTGTTGCCAATGGGTTCGGCACCAATCTCCGCCATTTTCTTCCTGAAGTCAGGTGAATTGATGATTTTCACGATCTCGGTGTTGAGACGTACCACAATCTCTTTGGGGGTGGCTACCGGTGCCAGGATGCCGAACCAGGTGCCCAGGTTGAAACCCTTCATGCCGGATTCGTCCAGCGTGGGTACATCCGGCAGGGTCGAGGAGCGTTTTGCCGAGGTGACGGCCAGTGCGCGCAACTTGCCTGACTTGACGGATTGCAGCACGGGAGTGATGGTGTCGAACGACATGGAAATCTGGCCGCCCAACAAATCTGTGGTCAGCGGCCCGCTGCCTTTGTAAGGCACATGCACCAGTTGAACGCCGCCCATGACTTCAAACTGGGCGCCAATCAAGTGCTGGGCGGTTCCGTTGCCATTGGAGCCAAAATTCAACTTGCCTGGATTGGCTTTGGCGTAGCTGACCAGCTCAGCCACAGTCTTGGCGGGGATGGCAGGGTTGACCACCAAAATATTGGGTACCAAGGCCACGGTGGTCACTGGCGCAAAATCTTTTTGAAAACTATAGGGCAGCTTTTGGTAAACACTGGTGGCGATGGTGTGATGCACTGCCCCCATCAACAGTGTGTAGCCGTCGGGCTTGGCTTTGGCCACAAAGTCCGCGCCTAAAGTCGCACCTGCACCCGGCTTGCTTTCCACAATGACGGGCTGGCCGAGGCTTTTTGAAAGTTCTGCGCCGACCGCGCGGGCCAGCACATCGGTGGTGCCTCCCGCAGGAAATGGAACGACCAGGCTGATGGTTTTACTTGGCCAGGCTTGCGCCATGGCGGTTCCGCCAAAAATACTGATGGCCAATATTGATGCCTGAGCGATTGTCTTGATGCGTGAATGTGTGTTTTTCATACGTGTCTCCAAGGGGTTCGTTAACGAAACTTCTCTGAAGACGCAATGTACTGATTAATGATATTTATTTATCGTGTAAAAGTGACGTCATTGTTTACTTTGAATTATCAATTGACGATGGTGACCTACACCATTTGATCGCTACCCCTGAGCTGGTGAGGTGCTTGAAAAGGCTTCGATCACGTAGTCCACAAACGCTTTCACTCGGGCTGCTGTCTGGAGCCGCTGCGGGTAGATGGCGTAGATATCGGCAGGTGGTGTCTGCCAGTTTTCCAGTACCGGTTGCAGCCTGCCGCTGTGCAGGTATTTGACAATATCCCATTCAGCCCGCATCACGATGCCGTGTCCGTCCAGCGCCCAATTGACGGCGATTTCACCGTCATTGGTGCTCATCGAACCGCGCACCTTGACTGTTTCGGCGCGCGGACCAGACGTCAGGTGCAAGATACCGTAGGCTTCATCGCCTTGACGGATGCCTATGAAATTGTGCTGTGCCAGATCAGAAGGGGTTTTTGGTTTGCCAAATTTGCCCAGGTAAAGGGGCGAGGCGCATAGCAGACGCCGGTTGCTCGCAATTTTTCTGGCGATCACCCTGGCATCCGGCGGCTCGCCAAACCGAATGCATACATCAAACGCATCTTCGGTCAAAGCCGGGGGGTTGACGGTTAATTGAAGCTGCACCTGTACATCCGGGTAGCGTTTGAGAAAACTGGAAATCAACGGCGAAATGTGGCTTCGTCCAAACCCCAGCGTGGCATTCACGCGCAACAGGCCTTTGGGCGCGGCGATGGCGCTGCTGACCAGCCGTTCCATGTCGTCAATGTCGGTCAGGATGCGCCGCGCATGTTCCAGGTAGAGCTCGCCCTCGGCAGTCGGGCTGATGCGCCGCGTGGTCCGGTTGAGCAACTGCACGCCCAGTCTGGTTTCCATCTGGCTTAGGCGTTTGCTGATCGCGGGCGTGGTGATGTTCAGCTCGCGCGCCACCGCCGAGAAGCTGCCAAGGCGTGCCAGCAAACTGAAAAATGCCATCTCGGTGGATGCGGTGGTCGGTGCAGACATTGTTAATTCAAAGTAAACAAAGATATCACTCTAATGTGATTCATAAAACTGATCAATAGGTACATTCCACCACCAATACCAACCAATCAAGAGGCCTTATGAAGAATTACAAAATCGCATGCATCCCCGGCGACGGTATCGGCAAAGAAGTCATTCCCGCTGGGCAAACCGTGCTGGAAGCTCTGGCTGCGGCCAGCAACACCTTCAACTTCGACTTCGAAAACTTTGGCTGGGGCGGCGACTGGTATCGCGCCCACGGCGAAATGATGCCTGCCAACGGCCTGGACGCGCTGCGCAACAAGGATGCCATTTTGTTTGGCTCTGCTGGCGATCCTGAAATTCCGGACCATATCACCCTGTGGGGGCTGCGTCTCAAGATTTGCCAAGGGTTTGACCAGTACGCCAATGTGCGTCCCACCCGCATATTGCCCGGTATTGACGCCCCCTTGAAGCGCTGCAAGCCAGAAGATCTGAACTGGGTCATTGTGCGCGAAAACTCCGAGGGTGAATACTCGGGCGTGGGTGGCCGTGTTCACCAGGGACACCCCATCGAGGCCGCCTGCGACGTCACCATGATGACCCGCGTGGGCGTTGAGCGCGTGATCCGCTTTGCATTCAAGCTGGCCCAGTCCCGTCCGCGCAAGCAGCTGACGGTGGTGACCAAGAGCAACGCACAACGCCACGCCATGGTGATGTGGGACGAGATTGCATTGGCCGTCGCCAAAGACTTCCCCGACGTGAAGTGGGACAAAGAGATTGTGGATGCCGCCACAGCCCGCATGGTGAATCGCCCGGCCACGCTGGACACCATCGTGGCGACCAATCTGCACGCCGATATTCTCAGCGATCTGGCAGCCGCACTGGCTGGCAGCCTGGGCATTGCCCCAACGGGCAATATCGATCCGGAGCGCCGTTACCCGTCCATGTTCGAGCCCATCCATGGATCGGCCTTTGACATCATGGGCAAGGGTCTGGCCAATCCGGTGGGCACTTTCTGGAGTTGCGTGATGTTGCTTGAACACCTGGGTGAGCACGAAGCCGCCAAGAAACTCATGACGGCCATTGAGCAGGTGACCGCCGACCCCGCATTGCACACGGGCGACTTGGGTGGAGAGGCCACCACGGCGCAGGTGACTGCTGCAGTCTGCGCGCGCATGGCTGTCTGAAAGCACTTGAAGACGGAAAGTCGATGGCGATTGAAAACCTTCAAATCCAAGCGCCGGGGGCTTGCGTACCGTCGGCAAGAAACCTGCTGCAAGCCATGTTTGCAGCGGCCATCGAGGCCGCCCAGCCAAGTCACTGCATAGAGGCCCATCTGCCAGCAGTGCCCAAAGGACGGTTGATCGTTGTGGGCGCAGGCAAGGCGTCGGCCGAAATGGCGCGCGCCGTGGAGCGCGTTTGGACCGGCCCGCTGGAGGGCTTGGTTGTCACCCGCTACGGTTACGCGGTTCCTTGCAAGCATATCGAGATCGTTGAAGCCGCGCACCCGGTTCCTGATCAGGCGGGATTGACAGCGGCCAAGCGCATTCTGGAAAAAGTCCTGGGGCTCACCGCCGATGACACGGTGTTGTGCCTGATTTCTGGTGGGGGCTCCGCGCTGTTGCCGCTCCCCATCGAGGGCCTCACGCTGGACGACAAACAGGCGGTGAACCGGGAGCTTCTGAAGTCGGGCGCCAGCATCAGCGAGATGAACTGTGTGCGCCGCCATCTCTCGGGCATCAAGGGGGGGCGTCTCGCTGCTGCCTGCCATCCGGCCAAAGTTGTGACCTTGCTGATTTCGGATGTGCCGGGCGATCTGCCCTGTGACATTGCGTCCGGACCCAGCGTGGGTGATGACTCCAATTGCACCGATGCGCTGGCCATCGTGCGACGTTATGGTATCGCCTTGCCTGACAAGGTCCGCGAGGTTTTGACCAGCGGACGAGGTGAGTCCATCAAACCCGATGATCCGCGTCTTGCAGGTATCGAAACCCACATGATCGCCACACCACAGATGGCTTTGGAAGCTGCCGCTCAGGTGGCCATAGACGCGGGTGTTCATGCCTACATTCTGGGTGACCGTGTGGAAGGCGAAGCCCGCGAGGTTGGCAAGGTGATGGCTGCCCTGGCAATCCAGGCCGCGCGGCGCGGGCAAGCCTTTCAAACACCTTGCGTGTTACTGTCTGGCGGAGAAACCACGGTCACGATCCGCGGGGATGGCCGCGGCGGTCGCAACGTCGAGTTTTTGTTGTCCCTGGGTGTTGCCTTGCAAGGCGAGCCCGGTATTCATGCCCTGGCCGGTGATACCGACGGTGTGGATGGCATAGAAGAAATAGCCGGGGCGTATCTGTCTCCGGACTCGCTGGAGCGCGCCTGGACGAAGGGTATCCGTCCCAAAGACAGTCTGGACCGCAACGATGGCCATGGGTTTTTTCAGGCGCTGGGCGACTCGGTCATTACTGGCCCCACTCTCACCAATGTGAACGACTTTCGCGCTATTCTGGTTGACAGGTCAAGCGATTGAATTGCCGGCTGGATGGCGATACCGCAGATCAGCTTGGCACCGAAGAGAGTCAATTCATACGTCAGGGACGCATAAATCCATGCTTCAAATCCAGGGTTAACCCTAGGTCGAGTTATGATGCGTTGCATCATTTCCACTTCAGTTGACTGGAGTCTTTGCGATCACCAGCGGAGTTTCCTCATGCGTTCGTATTTTGTTGCGGCGACACAGCCCAACGTCGGCCTCACTTCGGTTTCACTCGGCCTCCTGCGGGCCTTGCAACGGCGTGGCCTGAAGGTCGGGTTTGTCAAACCCGTGACCAAGCACACACCAGACACCGAGCCTTCTGTTTTGTTTGCACGAGACATCTGCAAGGTCGCCAGCACGCCTGACCCCTTGCCCATGAGCCTGGTGACACAGTTTGTCACCAGCGGCAAAACCGATGAACTGCTTGAAGACATTGTGAGCCTGGCCATGTCCGCCACAGAGGGCGCCGATGTGCTGGTGGTCGAAGGCATGCAGGCTGATCCGAGCCGGGCTTTTATTCCGCGCCTGTCGGCCGACATCGCCCGAAGCCTGCAGGCAGACGTGGTGCTGGCTGCCAGCGGGGCGGATGCCGAGGGCATTGCCCAGACCAGTTACCTGATTGCCCAGGTGCGCCAGGCGGGCCGCCAGGTGGTGGGTGTCATCTTCAACCGCGCGACGGCCGACTTCGACCCGGCGGCAGTGGCCCGGCAACTGGACGGTGTGCCGATCTGGGGCGTGATCGAGAACAACCCGGCACTGTCCTCGCCACGCACCATCGACGTGGCCCGCCATCTGGGCGCGGAGGTGATGATTGAAGGCCAGATCAGCACCCGGCGCGTGCTGGATACGGTGCTGGCTGCCCGCTCGGTCAACGAAGTGATTCCGCGTCTGAAGCCGGGTGCGCTGGTGATCAGTGCTGGCGACCGCGACGACGTCATCCTCGCCACCGCGCTGGCGGAGAGCAATGGCATCGAGCTGGCGGGTCTGGTGCTGACCCATCACAGTTTCATCAGCCCGCGCATCGAGCGTTTTGGTTCGCGCGCCTTCCACAGCGGCTTGCCGGTGTTGCGCACCGATGGCGACAGTTTTGAAACTGCCGCCCGTATCAGCCGTTTGCCGCTGGCGGTGCCGCGTGACGATTTGATCCGGATGGACACCGTGATCGACAGCCTGGCAGAGCAACTGGACGGCAATGCGATTTGCGCCGGACTGGAACTTGCCGCATCGCCCCGCATGTCGCCCCCCGCCTTTCGTTACCAACTGATCCAGAAGGCGCGCGCCGCCAACAAACGCATCGTGCTGCCCGAAGGGGATGAGCCACGCACCATTCGTGCCGCGGTGATCTGCACCCAGAAAGGGATTGCACGCTGCGTGTTGTTGGGGCAGCGCAAGCTGATCCAGTCGGTCGCCGACTCGCTGGGAATCGAATTGCCGCCCGGTCTTGAAATCCTTGAGCCCACTCAGATGGTCGAGCGTTATGTCGCGCCGATGGTGGAACTTCGCAAAGGAAAGGGCATGACACCGAGCCAGGCGCTAATTGCGCTCGAAGACAACGTCGTGCTCGGCACCATGATGCTGGCGCTTGACGAGGTCGATGGCCTGGTCAGCGGTGCGGTGCACACCACGGCCAATACGGTGCGACCTGCCTTGAAGTTGATCAAGACCGCACAGGAGTCGACGATTGTTTCGTCCTGTTTTTTCATGCTCATGCCCGAGCAGGTACTGGTTTATGCCGATTGCGCCATCAACCCCGACCCCTCGGCCAAAGAACTGGCCGAAATCGCCAAGCAGAGTGCCGACAGTGCAAAGGCCTTCGGCATCGACCCCAAAGTTGCCATGATCAGCTACAGCACCGGGGCCTCCGGATCAGGCGACGACGTGGAAAAGGTGCGCGCTGCCACCGAGCTGGCCCGGGCGCAGTGGCCCGAACTGGTGATCGACGGTCCGATGCAATACGACGCGGCCGCGGTGCGCGACGTTGCCGCCCAAAAGGCGCCAGGCAGCGTGGTGGCGGGTCAGGCCACGGTTTTTGTGTTTCCCGACCTCAATACCGGCAACACCACCTACAAGGCGGTGCAGCGCTCGGCCAATGTGGTGTCGGTAGGCCCGATGCTGCAGGGCCTGCGCAAGCCGGTGAACGATTTGTCCCGCGGCGCGCTGGTCGATGACGTTGTTTTTACCATCGCGCTCACAGCCATCCAGGCCGAGTCCATGGCAAGCTGATGCGTTGACTGCGTCATGCCGGTCGCCTCACTCAAGCCGTTTTGCCTTTCAAGTCCAGCGCCAGTTCATAGAGCGCATTACGTGACTCGCCGGTGATCTCGGCCGCCAGTTTGACGGCGGTCTTCAAGGGAAGTTCGGCCAGCAGCAATTGCAGCACGCGGCTGTCTGGGCCGCTGGCAAGGCTTGACGGCGCCGGGTGCAGCACCAGCGCAAATTCGCCGCGCAGGCGGTTGCTGTCCCGGGCCAGCCAGGCCGGAAAATCCTGCGCTGCCAGCGTGGCAATTTCCTCGAACTGCTTGGTTAACTCGCGCCCGACCGTGACAGCCCGCGCGCCCAGGACGGACAGTGCCAGAGCCAGGGCCTCAATGCGGTGCGGTGCCTCAAGCAACACCACGGCCCGGGGCTCCTGGGCCAGCACCTGCACGGCGGCATGGCGTTCACCAGACTTGCTCGGCAAAAAACCTGCAAAGATAAAACCCTCCGGGTGCTGGGCATCCAAGGTGAGGCCGGCCACGCTGAGCACACTGGTGATGCTGCTGGCGCCAGGTAGGGGCAGCACCGGTCGGCCAGCCTGGCGTGCCTCGGCGACCAGCCGGGCGCCGGGGTCGCTGATGGCGGGCGTGCCGGCATCACTCACATAGGCCACGCGCAGGCCTTGGCGCAAGCGCTCCAGCACTGTCTGCGCTGCCTGCGCCTCGTTATGCTGGTGCAGCGCCAGCATCTGCGTCGGCGGCTTGTCGATGCCGTAGGCGCGCAACAGCGCCTGGGTGTGACGCGTGTCCTCACAGGCGATCAGATCGGCCAGCTGCAGCACATGCAAGGCGCGCAGGCTAATATCAGCCAGGTTGCCAATCGGTGTGGCCACCACATACAAGGCGCCGCGCGGGTAATTTTGCTGGCCACAGGCCTGCTGCGCCGCCAGCAGGGCCTGGGCGAAGCTGGCGCTCACCGGAGTCAAGGAGCTTGAAGTCAATGGGTATTCCTCTTGTCAAAACGGGGTCGACACTGGCGCATTTTCAGTCACCCAGCACCAAACAGCTGGGCGACCAGGCTGAAGATCTGGCGCTGTCGCATCTGCAGCGTGCCGGCCTGCGCCTGCTTGAGCGTAATTATCGAACCCCTGGCCGAGGTGGTGGCGAGATTGATCTCATCATGCGAGCGCCCGATGGCACCTGTGTTTTCGTCGAAGTGCGCGCTCGTGCATCGAGCAGCCATGGCGGCGCCGCAGCCAGTATCAGCCCCACCAAGCAAAAGCGCATTGTTTTTGCCGCACGCCACTATCTGCTGCGCCTACGCACTCTGCCGCCCTGCCGTTTTGATGTGGTGGCGGTGCAGGCGGACCATATCGAGTGGCTGGCTGGCGCCTTTGATGCTGGCTGAATGTAAGACTTTGCAACGGTCCGGCTTGCCAGGGGAGCATGAAGACAGGTACAGGCTTGGCGCGGGTATCATTGCGCCCATGCTGCAACAACGTATTCAACAACATTTCATTGACAGTGCCGACCTGAAATACCAGGCCGCACCGCTGCTCAGTCAAGTCATTGCCGACGCCGTGCAGGCGCTCATGGCCTGTGTCACCAGCGGTGGCAAGGTGCTGAGCTGTGGCAATGGCGGCTCGGCAGCAGACGCCCAGCATTTTTCGGCTGAATTTGTCGGCCGCTTTGAACGCGAACGCCCGGAACTTGCGGCTGTCGCGTTGACCACCGACAGCTCGATCCTGACGGCCATTGCCAACGACTACGATTTCACCCATGTGTTTTCGCGCCAGGTGCGTGCCTTGGGGCAACCCGGCGACGTGTTGCTGGCCCTCAGCACCAGTGGCAACTCTGCCAATGTGCTGGCTGCCATCGAGGCCGCCCATGAACGCGACATGGTGGTCATCGGCCTGAGCGGACGCGGTGGTGGCAAGATGGTGCAGGCATTGCGCGACACCGACGTGCACATCTGTGTGCCGCACGAGCGCACCGCTCGCATCCAGGAAGTTCATTTGCTTACCCTGCATTGCCTCTGCGATGCGGTTGATACCCTGTTACTTGGCGATTAGGAAGACTCCATGAAATTTATCACTCAAAAACTTCTTTCCGTGATGCTTGTTGGTGTTGCTCTCGGTGCCACGCTGAGTGCCTGCGCGCCAGTCGTGGTGGGCGGCGCGGTAGTCGGTTCGCTGGTCGCCACTGATCGGCGCACTTCCGGGGCACAGCTGGAAGACGAGGGCATCGAGCTGCGCGCGGGCAGTCGCATCCGTGACAACCTGGGTGAACGCGGGCATATCAACCTCACCAGCTACAACCGCCGCGTCCTGCTGACCGGCGAAGTCCCTAGCGCGCAAGACAAGCAACTGGTCGAGCAGATCGTGACACGCGTCGACAACGTGCAGTTGGTGGTGAATGAACTGGCGGTACTGGGCAATGCCACGATGACCCAGCGCAGTTCAGACACCCTTGTGACGGGCCGGGTCAAAGCTTCGCTGGTGGATGCCAAAGACCTCTATGCCAATGCCTTCAAGGTGGTTACTGAGCGTGGTACGGTCTACCTCATGGGCCGTGTGACCCAGCGCGAGGCTGATCGCGCCACGGACATTGCCCGCAGCACGAATGGCGTGCAAAAGGTGGTGCGCGTGTTCGAAATCATCAGCGAAGACGAACTGCGCAGCCTGATGCCCAAGCCGGCAGCCAACGAGACCAAAAAATAAGGTCGTTTCAGCGCAGCCGCTTGATCAGGCTGGAGGTGTCCCAACGCCCGCCGCCCATCTGCTGCACATCACCATAAAATTGGTCGACCAGGGCAGTGGCAGGCAGTCGTGCCCCGTTGCGTTTGGCCTCGTCGAGTACCAGCCCGAGGTCCTTGCGCATCCAGTCCACGGCAAAACCGAAGTCGAACTTGTCGGCCACCATGGTTTTGCCACGGTTGTCCATTTGCCAGCTCTGCGCCGCACCCTTGCCGATCACGTCGAGCACCTGGTTCATGTCGAGCCCGGCTAGTCCGCCAAAAGCCATGGCTTCGGCCAGTCCCTGTACCAGGCCGGCAATACAAATCTGATTGACCATTTTGGTCAGTTGCCCGGCGCCGCTCGCGCCGAGGTGACTGAACGCCCTCGAATAGGCCATGGCCACCGGTTGTGCCGCTTCGAAAGCCACCTGGTCGCCGCCGCACATCACTGTCAGGACGCCGTTCTGTGCGCCCGCTTGGCCACCTGATACCGGCGCATCCACAAAGTGCACGCCCAGGTTTGTGGCCGTGGCATGGAGCTCGCGCGCGACATTGGCTGACGCGGTGGTGTGGTCTACCAGTACCGCCCCTGACTTCATGCCGGCAAAGGCGCCATCGGTGCCTAGCACGACGCTGCGTAAATCGTCATCGTTACCCACACAACAGAACACCAGATCGGCGTCCAGCGCCGCCAGTCGCGGTGTGGCCGCCTGCTGCAAACGGCTGGCCTGACCGGTCGCGGCCGCATATTCTGCGCACCAGTCACCGGCTTTGGCCGCGGTGCGGTTGTAGACCGTGACCTGATGCCCGGCACGCGCCAGGTGGCCGGCCATGGGATAACCCATCACCCCCAGGCCCAAAAAGGCAACCCGCTTGGCAGGTGTGGATTCGTAGGTTTTTGTGTTCATGGGGTGGCTGCGCGACGCTTAAACGATGGTGAAGTTCTCAGTGCCGGCGCTCAAGTCCTGGCTCTTGCCGCGCTGGCTGTTGAGTTTGATTTGCAGGCGCAAGTCGTTCATCGAGTCGGCATTGCGCAGCGCGTCTTCATAAGTGATCTGGTTGGATTCATAGGCGTCAAACAGCGCCTGGTCAAAGGTTTGCATGCCGATGTTGCGGCTCTTTTTCATGATTTCCTTGATTTCGGCCACCTCGCCCTTGAAGATCAGGTCGGAAATCAGCGGTGAGTTGAGCATGATCTCGACCACGGCCAGGCGCCCCTTGCCATCCTGTTTGGGAATCAGGCGCTGCGACACCAGCGACTTGAGGTTGAGCGACAGGTCCATCAACAACTGGGCACGGCGCTCCTCGGGGAAAAAGTTGATGATCCGGTCGAGTGCCTGGTTGGCGCTGTTGGCGTGTAAGGTGGCCAGACACAGGTGGCCGGTTTCGGCAAAAGCCACGGCGTGTTCCATGGTTTCCCGGTCGCGTATCTCCCCCATCAAGATCACATCAGGGGCCTGGCGCAGGGTGTTCTTCAACGCCGCTTCCCAACTGTCCGTGTCAATCCCGACTTCGCGCTGCGTGACGACACAGTTTTTGTGTGGATGGACAAATTCAATCGGATCCTCGATGGTGATGATGTGACCATAGGTGGACTGGTTGCGCCAGTCCACCATGGCCGCCAGTGTGGTGGACTTGCCGGAGCCGGTGGCGCCGACCAGAATGCACAAGCCGCGTTTGGCATTGACCACTTCTTTCAGCACCGGCGGCAGTCCGAGGCTCTCAATGCTGGGCAGGTTCACCGGGATCGTGCGCAAGACCATGCCCACCCTGCTTTGCTGCATGAAGGCGTTGACCCGGAAGCGACCCAGGCCCGGCGGCGCAATGGCAAAGTTGCATTCTTTGGTGCGCTCGAACTCGGCCACCTGTTTGTCGCTCATGATGGAGCGCGCCAGCGCCAGCGTGTGGCCCTCATTGAGCGGCTGGGGTGACACCTTGGTGACCTTGCCATCAACCTTGATCGCCGGCGGGAATTCGGCGGTGATGAACAGGTCGCTGCCGCCGCGGCTGGTCATCAGCTTGAGCAGGTCGGTGATGAAAGAAGTGGCTTGATCGCGTTCCATGATGTCACCCTGGGAAGTTTTCTGGCGTTTTGGCTTTGGTGCGGGCCTCGGCGGGGCTGATGATGTTGCGTCGCACCAGGTCGGTCAGGTTCTGGTCGAGGGTCTGCATGCCAACATTGTTGCCGGTCTGGATGCTGGAATACATCTGCGCCACCTTGGCCTCGCGGATCAGGTTGCGGATGGCGCTGGTGCCCAGCATGATTTCATGCGCGGCCACCCGGCCCTGCCCGTCCTTGGTCTTGCACAGGGTTTGCGAAATCACCGCCTGCAGCGATTCGCTGAGCATAGCGCGAATCATTTCCTTCTCGGCTGCCGGAAACACGTCAATGATCCGGTCAATGGTCTTGGCCGCGCTGGAGGTGTGGAGGGTTCCAAACACCAGGTGCCCGGTCTCGGCCGCGGTCATGGCCAGCCGGATGGTTTCCAGGTCGCGCATTTCACCGACCAGAATCGCGTCCGGATCTTCACGTAGCGCCGACTTGAGGGCGGCCGCAAAACTTTGCGTGTGGGGCCCCACCTCGCGCTGGTTGATCAGGCATTTTTTGGATTCGTGCACGAATTCAATCGGGTCTTCCACGGTCAGGATATGGCCAAACTCGTTTTCGTTGAGGTAGTTCACCATCGCTGCCAGCGTGGTCGACTTGCCGGAACCCGTGGGCCCGGTCACCAGCACCATGCCACGTGGTTTGAGCGCCAGGTCGGCAAATATCGGCGGGCAATTGAGTTGTTCGAGCGTCAGGATCTTGCTGGGAATGGTACGAAACACCGCACCCGCACCGCGGTTCTGGTTGAAGGCATTGACCCGGAAACGCGCCAGACCCTCGATTTCAAATGAAAAGTCGATCTCCAGGAATTCTTCATAACGTTTGCGCTGCGCATCGTTCATGATGTCATACACCATGGCGTGCACTTGTTTGTGATCCAGCGGCTCCACATTGATGCGCCGCACATCGCCATGCACCCGGATCATGGGCGGGAGCCCGGCCGACAGGTGCAAATCTGACGCCTTGTTCTTGACGCTGAAGGCCAGCAATTGGGTAATGTCCACAGGTTTCCCTTTTGTTTGTTACGCTTGACAATTATGACCAAGATTTCAACACAACTCAGTGCGGTGCACGAGCGTATCCGAGCGGCTTGCCAGGCGCATGACCGACCTGATGGCGCAGTCGCCTTGCTGGCAGTTTCCAAGACTTTTGGCGCTGATGCGGTGCAGGAGGCCTTCGAGGCTGGCCAGATCGAATTTGGCGAAAACTATATCCAGGAGGCGGTGGAAAAAATCACCACCTTGCAACACCTGCCGCTGGTGTGGCACTGCATCGGACCAATCCAGAGCAACAAGACCCGGCTGGTGGCAGAGCACTTTGACTGGGTGCACACGGTGGACCGCCTCAAGATTGCCCAGCGCCTGAGCGAGCAACGCCCGCCAGCCTTGCCGCCGCTGCAGGTGTGTATCCAGGTCAATGTCGACGGTGGGCCCACCAAGTCGGGCGTGCCGCCTGAAGACGCGCTGGCGCTGGCACAGGCGGTGGCCGGTCTGCCGCGCTTGCGCTTGCGCGGCCTGATGTGTATTCCGGAACCTGCGCCCGACTTTGACGCGGCCTGCCAGGTCTTCAAACGAGCCAAAGACCTGTTCGAGACCTTGAAGGCGCAGGGACTCAAGCTCGACACCCTGTCGATTGGCATGAGCGCTGATCTGGAGGCCGCGATTGCCTCGGGCAGCACCCTGGTGCGGGTCGGGACCGCTATTTTTGGCGCCCGGCATTAGGGCCTGTCAGGCTTTAATTCGTCTTGCGCATCAGCGTGCGCTTGCCAAACAAGGAGTCGATCAGGTCCACCGCGACTTCGGCGGTGCGGTTGCGCACATCAAGGGCCGGATTGAGTTCCATCACGTCGAGCGACGCCAGGCGGCCGGTGTCGGCAATCATCTCCATGCACAGTTGCGCCTCGCGGTAGGTCGGGCCGCCGCGCACCGTGGTGGCCACGCCAGGGGCGATGTCGGGGTCGAGAAAGTCGACGTCGAAGCTCACATGCAGATGGGTATTGGCGTCGACCAGGGCGAGCGCCAGTTCCAGGGCGGCGCGCATGCCCATCTCGTCGATGTAGCGCATGTCAAACACTTCCAGTCCGGCCTCGTGCACCAGGCGTTTTTCGCCTTCGTCAACACTGCGAATGCCGATCTGGCGCACCCATTTGGGGCTGATGGCGGGCACCTGGCCGCCGATCCGGGTCAGCACTCCGGGGCCGTAACCGCACAAACAGGCCAGCGGCATGCCGTGAAGGTTGCCGCTCGGGGTGAGCGCGCTGGTGTTGAAGTCGGCATGGGCATCAAGCCACAACACGCGCAGCTTTTTGCCGGTGTCGCGGCAGTGGCGCGCGACTGCGCTAATCGATCCCAGGCCCAGGCAGTGGTCGCCACCCAACAAAATCGGCAGGCGCTGTTGCTGCAATTCGGCATACACGGCATCAAACACGGCCTGGTTCCACGCGGCAACCTGCGCCAGATGGCGGTAGCCGTCGACAGGCGGCAGCCAAGGGTTGTGCGGGCCATTCAGGTTGCCGCGATCCAGCACTTCGAGGCCGTGGCTTTGCAGCACCGAAACAATGTTGGCCACACGCAGGGCTTCCGGTCCCATGCTGGCGCCACGGCTGCCCGCACCGATGTCGGTGGGAGCGCCAATCAGCGAGATGGTGGAGTTCATGGTGCAGCGGGTTGCAGAAAGCCAAAGCATACTCCGACTTGTCCGGGCTCCTAAAATGGGTCTGACAGCCAGCTTTGAAAAAATTACCATGACTTTCCCAACCGCCCTTGAAAACCTGAATGTGCTGTCGCAGCAAACCCTGCTGCCGCCCGGCACCTTGCACGATGCCGTCCCCGCCAGTGAACGTGCCATGCAAACCGTGAGCGCTGCGCGATCGGTGGTGGCCAACATCCTGCAAGGGCGTGACCCGCGTCTGCTGGTGGTGGTTGGCCCCTGCTCAATCCACGACCTGGTCGCCGCCAAAGACTATGCGCAACGCCTCAAGGTGCTGGCGGAAGAACTGAAAGACCAGTTGTTCATTGTGATGCGGGTCTATTTTGAAAAGCCACGCACCACCGTGGGCTGGAAGGGCTTGATCAACGACCCGCGCATGGACGATTCGTTTCACATCGAAGAGGGTCTGCACCTGGCGCGCCAGTTGCTGGTCGACCTCAATGACATGGGTTTGCCCTGCGGCACCGAGGCGCTGGACCCGATCACACCGCAGTACCTCGGTGACCTGATAGCCTGGAGCGCGATTGGCGCGCGTACCACCGAGAGCCAGACCCACCGTGAAATGGCCAGTGGCCTGTCAAGCCCGGTGGGCTTCAAGAACGGCACCGACGGCAGTCTGGATGTGGCGCTCAACGCCATGTTGTCCGCCGCCCAGCCGCACACATTCCTGGGCATCAACGGTGACGGCCAGGTGGCGCTGACGCAGACGCGCGGCAATGCCCATGGCCATTTGATATTGCGTGGCGGCAGTCAGCCCAATTACGATTCGGTGGCCATTGCGCAAGCCGAGGCTGAACTTGCCAAAGCCAAGCTGCCGGTGAATATTGTGGTTGACTGCAGCCACGGCAATTCACGCAAAAACCATGCGCTGCAAAGCCTGGTGCTCAAGGATGTGGTGGGCCAGATTGTGGACGGCTGCCGTTCCATCAAGGGCGTGATGCTGGAGTCCAACCTGTTCGAGGGCAACCAAAAACTGGTTGATCCCAAGGAACTGCGCTACGGCGTCTCGATCACCGACGCCTGCCTTGGCTGGGATGACACGGTCAGTGGTTTGCGCGCAGCCGCACATCGTCTGCGGGCTCTGGCACGGTAAGCCTCAGTGATCAAGCGGCCAGAGCGGCCACAATGTCTTTGGCCAGTCGCTCAGGTGTGTCGGTGGGTGCGTAGCGTTTTAACACCCGGCCGTCCTTGCCAATCAGAAACTTGGTGAAATTCCACTTGATCGATTGACTGCCCAGCAGGCCGGGGGCCTCTGCTTTCAGCCAACGGTAGAGTGGGTGCGCGTCGGCCCCGTTGACTTCGATCTTGGCCATCATCGGGAAGGTGACGCCATAGTTGCGTTGACAAAATCCGGCGATCTCGCTGTTGCTGCCGGCATCCTGGGCGCCGAACTGGTTGCATGGAAAACCCAGCACCACCAGACCTTGTGGCCCGTAGCTGTCATGCAGCTTTTCCAGGCCGGCGAATTGGGGCGTGAAGCCACAGGCACTGGCGGTGTTGACGATCAACAAGACCTTGCCCTGAAAATCCTTCAAAGCCACCGGTCGGCCGTCGATGGACAAAGCTTCGAAGTCATACACCGTGGCCATTGCTTTCCTCAATATCTGAAAACATGCCAATGAAATCAGCCGTGGGCATTGTCGTTACGGGCAATGACCAGCAGGTGTTCGATTTCCTCATGGTGCAGCCGCAGGTTGCGCGCGTGCCAGCGCAGGATCAGCCACATGAAGCCGGCGATCACCAGGCCAAAACTGGTGATCGCGGCAAAGGTTGGCAGGCCGAGCCCGGTCGACAGGCTGTACATTGCGCCCAACACCAGAATGCAGGCCTGCTCATTGAAATTCTGGACGGCGATGGATCGTCCGGCGCCCATCAGGTTGTGGCCACGATGTTGCAGCAGCGCGTTCATGGGGACCACCAGAAAGCCGCCCAAGGCGCCGAGCAAAATCAGGAATGGCGCCGCCACCCAGACATTGGTGATGAAGATCAGACCAATGATCAACAGACCCATGACGATGCCGAGCTTGATCACGCGCGGGCCGTCCTCCAGCCGCATGCGCATCGAGGCGATCACGGCCCCTATGGCCATGCCAATCGCCACCACCCCTTGCAAGGCCGAGGCCTGAGTGACCGTGTAATCCAGCGCAGCTGCCGCCCAGGCCAGCACGATAAAGCGCAAATTGCCAGCCACGCCCCAGATCAGCGTGGTCGCTGCCAGCGAGATTTGCCCCAGCTTGTCACGCCATAAACGAAGGTTGCAGGTCCAGAAATCGGGCAAAAGGGTCAGCAGCCGATTTGGCATCGGCCGCATCAGCACATCGGTCTGCGGAATGTGGGTGTTGAACCAGGCCGCCAGCAGGTAGACTGCAATCAACACCGATATGGCCGCCTCGGCGGGGCTGTCGATGCCGGTGCTGATGCCCGGAATATCAATGGCCAGCAAGTGCTGCGATACATGGGCTCCTACCAGTTGGCCACCCAGCAGCACCCCCAAAATGATCGAACCAATGGTCAGTCCCTCAATCCAGCCATTGGCCTTGACCAGTTGCGAGGCTGGCAAGAGCTCGGTCAGGATGCCGTATTTGGCAGGCGAATAGGCCGCAGCCCCCAGTCCGACGATGGCATAGGCCAGCAGCGGATGGGTACCAAACAACATGAAAAGGCAACCCGCCACCTTGATGAAATTGCTGATCAGCATGACCCGGCCTTTGGGCATGGAGTCGGCAAAGGCCCCGACAAAAGGCGCCAAAATCACGTAAAAGAGAGCAAACATGGGCACCAAAGCGGCCTGTTGCCATTGCGGTGCGTGGCTGGCTCGCAGCAATTGCACGGCGGCCACAAACAGGGCGTTGTCGGCCAGCGAGCTGAAAAACTGCGCTGCCATGATGGTGAAGAAACCGCGTTTCATTGATATTTTTTGCAACCGCGTCTGGCGGCGTTTTAAAGGTTGACATGTCTCCAAACGGTACCGGGTTATAGCATGCCCGTGTGGTGTCAAAATCGGCCCAACACAAATTCCCCAGACCTTGTATGCCACGTCCGATCCTGGCCACCATCCACAGTGCCGCCCTGCAACACAACCTGGCACGCAACCGGCAGGCTGCCCCGGATGCCAAAGTGTGGGCGGTGGTCAAGGCCAACGCCTATGGCCATGGCATCGAGCGTGTGTTCGAGGGATTGCGCAGCGCCGATGGTTTTGCCCTGCTCGACCTGGACGAAGCCCAGCGTGTGCGTGACCTGGGCTGGCGCGGCCCCATCTTGCTGCTGGAGGGTGTGTTCGAGGCGCGCGACCTGGAGCTCTGCTCGCGGCTGGATCTTTGGCACACGGTGCATTGCGACGAACAAATCGACATGCTGGCGGCCTGCAAGAGCCATGTCGGCCACCGGGTATTCCTGAAAATGAACTCGGGCATGAACCGGCTGGGCTTCCAGCCGGGGTGTTACCGCAGTGCCTGGGTGCGTCTGAATGCTTTGCCGCAGGTCGACGAAATTTCACTTATCACGCATTTCAGCGACGCCGACGGGGGCCAGGGCATTGCCGCCCAAATGGCCTGTTTTGCAGAAGTGACACGTGATTTGCCTGGTGAGCGGTCCTTGAGCAACAGCGCTGCCAGCCTGCGCCATGCTGATGCCGTGGCCGTATCGGACTGGATCCGTCCCGGTATCAGCCTGTACGGCAGCTCACCCGACCATCCGGAGCACCTGGCAGGCGACTGGGGTTTGTTGCCGGCCATGACCTTGGCGGCCAAAATCATTGCGGTACAGGATATTTACCCGGGGGCCAGCGTGGGGTATGGCTCCAGCTTTGTGGCGTCGGCTCCGATGCGTATTGGCGTGGTGGCCTGTGGTTATGCCGACGGTTACCCGCGTGTGTGTCCCAGCGGTACCCCGGTGTTGGTGGCGGGGGTGCGGTGCCGGTTGGTGGGTCGTGTCAGCATGGACATGCTCACGGTTGACCTGACGCCGGTGCCTCAGGCCGGCATGGGCAGCGAGGTCACGCTCTGGGGCCGCGCCGCCAACGGCGCGGTGTTGGGCATCGACGAAGTCGCGCAAGCGGCCGGCACCTTGGGTTACGAGTTGATGTGTGCGCTGGCACAACGGGTACCGGTGCAGTTAACTTGAGACTTTGAGGGTCAGACCACTCGCGCAGCGACGTGCTCTGACCCCAACTGACTATGGTTTTTTGTTTCGAATGGCCTTGAGCAGCTCAAACCAAAACACGCTTGCCAGTCCCAGACCGGCCGCCGTTGCCAACCCGTCAAGCGGCAGGGTGTCAAAAACGAAAAGTCGCCCCAGCCAGGGCACATACAACACCAACCCGAGCAGGCCCAAGGTGGTTGCCACCACCAGCCACAGGGTGCGATTGGGCACGCGCAAGCTGGCCCAGAAAGCGCCGGCACGGCTGCGGTTGGAAAAAATAAGTGCCAGGTTGGTGAACACCAGCACGGCAAAGGCCAGCGCCCGTGTGCCGCCCTCGCTCAGGTGGCCGGTGCTCCAGGTCGTTGCGGCCAGCACCAGGGCCAGCGCGCCCAGGCCCTGCAAAAATGCCAGTCCCAGCGTCATGCCGCCAAACAGCGGCTGTCGCACATCGCGCGGCGGGCGCTGCATCACATCGGACTCTGCGGGCTCATTCTCAAACACCATCGAGCAGGCCGGGTCAATCACCAGCTCCAGAAAGGCGATGTGCAAGGGGAGCAGAATCGTCGGCCAGCCCAGCAAGACCGGCAGCAGCGCCATGCCGGCAATGGGAACATGCACCGCCAGGATGTAAGACATGGACTTGCGCAGATTGTCAAAAATGCGCCGACCCAGCCGCACCGCGCCGACCAGTGCGGCAAAGTTGTCGTCAACCAGCACGATGGACGCCGCTTCACGTGCCACGTCGGTGCCGCGTGCGCCCATGGCCACACCCACATGGGCGGCTTTCAGGGCTGGCGCATCGTTGACCCCGTCGCCGGTCATGGCCACCACCTCACCCGCTGCCTTCAGCGCCTGAACAATGCGCAGTTTTTGTACGGGTGCAATGCGGGCGCAAATGCTCACGCCGGCCATGCGTTGTTGCAATTCCGTGTCGCTCAACGCAGCCAGCGCGTCGCCAGTGATCAGCCCGTCGGGCGCGGGCCGCAGCCCGGCCTGGCGGGCAATCGCCAGTGCCGTGGCCGGATAGTCGCCGGTGATCATCACCACCCGGATGCCGGCGTGCCGGGCTTCGGCGACCGCTTGCGGGATCTCGGCGCGCAGCGGGTCGGCCAGCCCGAGCAAACCGATGAACTCAAAGTCAAAGTCGTGTTCAATCGCGGGCCAGTCGAGACCGTCAAAGCGGGCCCGCGCCACCGCCAGCACGCGCAGGCCCCGGGCTGCCATGGCATCAACCGCGCCGGCAATGTCGGCTTGACTGACACCGTCGAGATGGCACAGGTCCACGATGGCTTCCGGTGCTCCCTTGGCGGCGACCACATGGGCATCACCAACACGGGCCTGCCAGACGTGCGACATGGCGCGCAACTCCGGCGTCAGGCCGTAGGTTTGCATCAGGGTCCAGTCACGGTGCAGGTGTTCGGTGTCCTGCAGGAAGTGCTGCCCGAGCCGGTGAAAAGCCTTTTCCATCGGGTCGAAGGGGTCGGTCACGCTGGCCAGAATCGAGTATTCCACCAGCGTGTGGAAGCACTCCGGCAATTCCGTCGTGCAAGCGTAGTCAATACTCAGCTTGCCAGTCTGCCCGGGCGCACCGGGCACAAAGAGTTCCGCCACCGTCATGCGGTTTTCGGTCAGGGTGCCGGTCTTGTCGGCGCACAACACGCTGGTGGCGCCCAAGGTTTCAATGGCCGCAATACGCCGGGTCAGCACGTTTTGTTTGGACAATCGCCAGGCACCCAGCGCGGGGATCACGGTCAGCACCACGGTGAATTCCTGAGGCAGCAAGGCCATGGCCAGTGCAATCGCAGCCAGCAGGGCGGCGAGCCAGTCGCCGCGCAGCACCCCATCAGCCAGCAGCAGAAACAGGCTTGCCCCGAGGGCGACCAATGCCAGCACCTGGATCAGGCGCGCCATCTGTTGCTTGAGCGGTGAGGCCTCCAGGGCCAAGCCGCCCAGCGCCTGGCCAATGCGGCCGATCTCGCTGTGTCTGCCGGTGGCAGTGACACGTGCGATGCCATGGCCATGCACCAGCAGGGTGCCCGAGAACAGCGCACTTGCCGGTGCACCGCTGGTTGAGAACGCTGCGGTGGTGATGGCCACCTTGTCCACCGGCACCGGCTCGCCTGTCAGCAGCGATTCATCGACCTGGATCCCGGTGCCCTGCAGCAGCACCGCGTCGGCCGGCACCCGGTCACCTTCGGCAAGTATCAGCACATCGCCGCAGACCACCTCTCGGCCGGCGATGCGCAGCGCAGCGCCGTCGCGCAGCACCAGGGCACGCGGGCTGGTGAGGTCACGCAGCGATGCAATGGCGCGCTCGGTCTTGCCTTCCTGGTAAAGCGTCAGGGCCAGCACCACCAGCACCAGGCCAAACAAAACGAGTCCTTCCTGCAGGTCGCCCAGCACCAGGTACAACGTTCCGGCCGCCAGCAGCAGCGCGAACATCGGATCCGTCAGCATGTCGCGAGTGATGTCCAGCAGGCCGCGCTTTTGCGCGTCCGGCAACTCGTTGGGGCCATCAGCACGCAGGATCTGCGCGGCCTGTGCTGCGCTCAGGCCTTGCTCTGATGTCGGTAAAACCATTGTTTTCCCCCTTCAACCACGAGCAGGTAGGATGCCACAAGTGCGGCCAGCAGTCCAAAATACGCCAACGGCAAAGGTGTAAAACCGAGATAAGGTGCCAGTGCGGTGAATGGCAAGGCCATGGCCGTGACCACCACGGCCAACGAGGTCAGGGTCAACCAGCGGTGAGGCCGGCTGCGCAAGGGGTTGCGCCGGGTGCGAATCACAAAAATGACCAGCACCTGGGTGGCCATCGATTCGACAAACCAGCCGGTGCGAAACATCGACTCCTGCGCCTGGAACAAGTTGATGAGCAGGAAAAAGGTCAAAAAATCGAACAGCGAGCTGATGGGGCCAATGGTCAGCATGAAATTGCGGATGAAGCCCATGTCCCAATGCCTGGGTTGCGCGAGGTCTTCTTCGTCCACGTTGTCGAGTGGCAAGGTCACTTCTGACACGTCATAAAGCAGGTTGTTGAGCAGGATCTGCAAAGGCAGCATGGGCAGAAACGGCAAAAACAGCGTGGCCGCAGCCATGCTGAACATGTTGCCAAAGTTGGAGCTGGTGGCCATCATGATGTACTTCATCACGTTGCCGAAGGTGCGCCGACCTTCCAGCACACCCGCGTGCAACACCATCAGGTCATGTTCGAGCAAGATCATGGCGGCTGCCTGTTTGGCTACGTCGACCGCGCCGTCGACCGAGATGCCCACGTCGGCGGTGTGCAGCGACGGCGCGTCATTGACGCCGTCACCGAGATAACCCACCACGTGACCACGCGCTTTGAGGGCCAGGATGATGCGGTTTTTTTGTGCCGGATTGACGCGGCAAAACAGTTTGACACTCTCCACCCGGGCCCGCAGGGCATCGTCGTTCAGCGCTGCCAGATCGGTGCCGGTCAACACGCCGTCAATCGGCACACCAAGCTGCGCGCAGACATGGCGCGTGACACGCTCGTTGTCGCCGGTGACGATCTTGACGGCCACACCGCTGGCCGCCATGGCCTGGATTGCCTGCCCGGCGCTGGTTTTGGGCGGGTCAAGAAAGGCTGCAAAGCCGGCAAAAATCAAGGCGCTCTCGTCTGATACCACGGCGTGCGGGTGGTCCGGCGCCACATCACGCCAGGCAATGCCTAACACGCGAAAGCCGTCATCACCGAGGCCGTTAAACAAGGCGTTGATGCGTGCGAGTGCAGCCGCATCGAGTTCAATGGCTTGACCGGCCGGGTCCTGGTAATGCGTGCACAAGCGCAACACATCTTCGGGCGCACCCTTCACGACCAGCCGCCGTGTGCCCGCTTGTTCGACCAGCACCGAGACGCGCCGGCGCTCAAAATCAAACGGCACCTCGTCAATCTTGCCCCAGTCCGAGACGTCCACGTCTTCGTGGGCGAGGATGGCGTCGTCGAGCGGACTTTTCAGGCCACTCTCGAAGTAGCTGTTGAGGTAAGCCAGCGCCAGCACCTGCGGGCTGTCAGCCCCCGAGGCATCCACATGGCGCTCGAGGCGGATGTGTGCTTCGGTCAGGGTGCCGGTCTTGTCGGTGCACAACACGTCCATGACGCCCAGGTCCTGAATGGCGGACGGACGCTTGACGATCACCTTCAGCGCTGCCATGCGCAGCGCACCCCGGGTGAGTGTGACCGACACCACCATCGGCAGCAGTTCCGGGGTCAGACCCACGGCCAGTGCCACCGCAAACAGGAACGATTCCAGCAGTGAACGGTGCAAGGCCACATTCACCAGCAGGGTGAACAACACCAGCAGCAGGGTCAGACGCATGATCAGCATGCCAAAGCGCCGGGTGCCCAATTCGAACGCGGTCGGCGGCGCCGGGCGCGACAGGTTGACTGCAATTTGCCCAAGTGCCGTGTTGCTGCCGGTGCGCTCCAGCAACACATGCGCCGAGCCGCTGACCACCGAACTGCCCATGAAAACCCGATCAGGTGCCGCGGTGTCAGCGTCCTGGTCAGTTATGTCCGGGTTCGGTGTTGCCGAAGCAAGATTGTCTTTTGGCGGACATTTTTCGACCGGATAGGGTTCGCCGGTTAACTGCGCCTGGTTGATAAAAAAGTCGGTCGCCTGCAGCACCCTGGCATCGGCCGGCACCAAGTTGCCGGCGGACAGCAACACGACATCGCCCGGCACCAGCCCGGTCACCGGAAGTTCACAGGGTAAACCATCGCGCAGCACGGTGGCCGTCACCGCCACCTGCAGTGCCAGCCGGTCCGCGGCCTGGCCGGCGCGGTAGGACTGGACGAAGTCGAGCGTGACGCTCATCAGCACGATCAGTCCGATGATCAGAGCGCCGGTGGCATCCCCTGTCAGGGCTGAAATCCCGGCGGCCACCAGCAGGATCAGCACCAGCGGATTTTTGAATTGCAGCAGGAACTGCAGGGCCAGCGCCCGCTGCAGCAAGGGTGTCAGCCGATTGGGCCCGGCACGCGCCAGCCGCTCAGCCGCTAGCTGTGAGCTCAGCCCTTGCGCAGGTTGCGCGGCCGTCAGACCCGGATCGCGTGTTGCCATACAAGCTGTGAACTCCATCGTGACCAGCTTTCAAAGGAAGCGCTGTTGTCTGCGACAAAAGTTATCACGAGGCCCACCGCAGTTCAGTGCGTTATGTCACGCCATCTGCACATGTGGGCCCGGCGCCTTCGCCGCGATGGCATTTTGACCCTGGAAAGCCACTTTTCATCTGTGAATTTATACAGTATTATTCCGCTATGGCCAAAGAAAAAACACACTACGTCTGCTCCGATTGCGGTGGCACCAGCCCCAAATGGCAAGGCAAATGCCCGAGCTGCAATGCCTGGAACACGCTGATTGAATCCGCCCCCGAGAGCGCTTCCCCGGCCAAAAATCGCTTTGCGTCCTTGGCCAAGACGGCCGAAATGGCCGTCTTGGGCGACATCGACGCGGTCGACATGGCGCGCACACCGACCGGCCACGAGGAGCTGGACCGGGTGTTGGGAGGCGGCATGGTTGAGGGCGGTGTGGTGCTGATCGGTGGCGACCCCGGTATTGGCAAGTCAACCCTGCTGTTGCAAGCCCTCGATTCGCTGCAGCGCAGCGGCCAGAGCACGCTCTACGTGACCGGCGAAGAAAGTGGCGCCCAGGTGGCCTTGCGCGCGCGTCGCTTGGGCCTGGACGGCTCCCAGGTCAAGGTGCTGGCTGAAATCGGCCTTGAGAAAATCCTGGCCACGCTGGAGTCCACACGGCCCGAAATCGCGGTGATCGACTCGATCCAGACCGTTTATTCCGACCAACTCACCTCGGCGCCCGGCTCGGTGGCGCAGGTGCGCGAATGTGCTGCCCACCTGACGCGCGCGGCCAAGGCCAGCGGAGTTTGTATCGTGCTGGTGGGCCATGTCACCAAGGAAGGTGCGCTGGCAGGCCCGCGCGTGCTGGAGCACATGGTCGATACCGTGCTGTATTTCGAGGGTGACACCCACAGCAGCTTCAGGCTGGTGCGCGCCATCAAGAACCGCTTTGGTGCGGTCAATGAAATTGGCGTATTTGCCATGACCGAAAAAGGCCTCAAGGGGGTCAGCAACCCAAGCGCGATTTTTCTGAGCCAGCATACCGAGCCGGTGCCTGGCAGTTGTGTCATGGTCACCCTCGAGGGCACGCGCCCGATGCTGGTCGAAATCCAGGCGCTGGTCGACAGTGGTGGCCCAAGCCCCAGGCGTTTGAGCGTCGGGCTCGACAAGGATCGGCTCGCCATGCTGCTCGCGGTGCTGCACCGCCATGCGGGCGTGGCCTGCATGGACCAGGACGTGTTTGTCAACGCGGTCGGTGGTGTGCGTATTTCCGAGCCGGCCGCCGATCTGGCAGTGTTGCTGGCCATCACGTCGAGCCTGCGCGGCAAACCCCTGCCCAAGGGCTTTTTTGCTTTCGGAGAAGTCGGCCTTGCGGGTGAGGTGCGACCCGCACCGCGTGGTCAGGAGCGCCTGAAAGAAGCTGCCAAGCTGGGTTTCAGTGTGGCGGTGGTGCCCAAGGCCAACTTGCCCAAGAACCTCAAGATCAAAGACTTCGAAGGCCTGACGATTCACGCGGTCGAGCGCGTCGAGCAGGCCATGGAAGTGGTGAGAAGCCTTTAACCTTGCGGGTCAGACCACTCGCGCAGCGACGTGCTCTGACCCCAACTGTTTTGAGATCAGTTACGAACTAGGGTATTGCCCGACTTGCGCACCGCATCGCCCGTCTTGAAGCCGGGGTCCTGCTCGTAGTCGAAATCGGCGGTGGTGCCATTGTTGTAACGCACGCTGACGGTCCAGATTTTCCGGGTATTCATTTTTTCTTCAATTTTCTTGCCGGCGTAAGCGCCACCTGCAGCACCGGCAAGGGTGGCCAGGTCCTTGCCCAGCCCGCCGCCCACCTGGTGCCCCAGTACCGCGCCGGCTACGCCACCGGCGATCATGCCGACCGGACCACTGTCGCCAGCTTTTTCGACGACCTTGACAGCAGTTACCTTGCCACAGTCGTTGCAGACTGTCGCTTGGGATGGCTGGGATGATTTGGGGGCGGGTTTGCTGGCCGCCAGCGCTTTTTCATACACGGCCTGCGCATCGCGGCGGCATTGCAGACGTGCTTCGGACGAGGCTTCGTCGGCGCACAGTTTCTTGTCGGCTTCGTAACGTGCCTTGGCGATGCTCGCGGCGCTGGCGGCAGTCGGCGTCTGCGCTTGCGCGCCCAAGCTGAACGCACCCAACAGCAGGCTGGCGGCCAGCCAGGTAGAGCAAGTGCGGAGTGTCGAAGTGTGAGTCATGAAATTCTCCCGTGATAAAAAAGGTGCCGCTTGGCAAAAGAGCCGGACGGATGCCCAAGAATACTGCGAATTCAAGCTTTTGCACAGTCAAGACCTTATTCACCACGGCGTTTGAGGACCGCGTGAAGGTGCCGGCCCGTGTCGTGCCTGATCGCACTGCAAAGGCGGCTGAAAAAGTAGCGCGCCGGTGCCCGTAAAATCTGCGATTTGTAGTACCGCCCCAAATTTGAAGGAAGAACCGATGAGCCCTTTGCCGCCCGACCTGTCTGATCGCGATGGAAAAATCTGGATGGATGGCCAGCTGGTGGAATGGCGTGATGCCAAGATCCACGTTCTGACCCATACCCTGCATTACGGTTGTGGTGTCTTCGAAGGAGTGCGCGCCTACAAAACTGCCGACGGCACCGCCATTTTCCGGCTTGAAGAACACACCCAGCGTCTGCTCAACAGCGCCCGGATTTTGCGCATGGCAATTCCCTTCAGCAAAGAGCAAATCATGCAGGCGCAAGTCGATGTGGTGCGTGCCAACCAGCTCGAATCCTGCTACCTGCGCCCCTTGAGCTGGATCGGTAGCCGCAAGCTCGGCGTCAGCCCCAAGGGCAACCACATTCACCTGATGGTGGCGGCCTGGGCCTGGGGTGCCTACCTGGGTGATGAAGGCATGACCCGCGGCATTCGCGTCAAGATTTCGAGCTACACCCGTCACCACGTCAACATCACCATGACGCAGGCCAAGGCGGTGAGCAACTACACCAACTCCATTCTGGCCAACACCGAAGCGCTCGACGACGGCTATGACGAGGCCATGCTGCTCGATGCCAACGGCTTTGTCAGTGAAGGCTCGGGTGAAAATGTCTTTGTGATCAAGGACGGTGTGGTCTACACCCCTGACCTGTCGGCGGGTGCGCTCAACGGCATCACACGCAACACGGTGTTACACATTTGCAAGGACCTGGGGATTGAAGTGGTGCAAAAACGCATCACCCGCGACGAGATCTACATTTGTGACGAAGCCTTCTTCAGCGGCACCGCGGCCGAGATCACGCCGATTCGCGAGTTGGACCGCATCGAGTTGGGCAAGGCGGGTTACGTCGGTACCCGTGGCCCGATCACCGAAAAGATCCAGAGTGCATTCTTTGACATCGTTAACGGCCGCAACCCAAAATACGCCCATTGGCTGACGAAGGTCTGAGACCTTGCGGGACAGATCAAGATTCGCGAAGCAAATTTGCTCTGTCCCCAACTGATTAAAAGGATCCCCATGACAAGCGCTGCTGTAGAACTGCTGGCCAAAGATCTGAACCACTCCGGCGGGGTCTATTGCCCCAGCCCGCTGGCCGACATGAAACTCTGGAACAGTCACCCCAAGGTCTATCTCGATGTGGCCCAAACCGGCCAGGCCAAGTGCCCTTATTGCGGCACGGTCTACAAGCTCAAGCAAGGCGAGCATTTCCACGGTCATTGATCGGTGAAGCGCACACTCGTCATCGCCCCGCAATGGATTGGCGACGCGGTGATGACCGAGCCGCTGTTGCGCCGTCTTGCAGCGCGCGGCGAAAAGCTCACGGTCGGCGCGCTGCCTTGGGTTGCGCCGGTATACCAGGCCATGCTGCAGGTCGCAGACGTGATTGAATTTCCGTTTGTCCATGGCGGCTTGCAGTGGCGCGAGCGCTGGCGCCTGGCCCGGCAGATCCAAGGTCGTTTCGACCGTGCCTACGTCTGTCCCAATTCGCTCAAGAGTGCACTCCTGCCTTTCCTGGCGGGCATTCCGGAACGGGTCGGATTTCACGGAGAGGCAAGGCTTGGTTTGCTGACGCAGCGCCTGAAAAATCCGGCCAAGGGTCAGCGACCACCGATGGTGGCTTTTTATTCTGCACTGAGCGGTGACGCGGATGTGGCTGACGACCGGCCGCAACTGCAACTCGCCGCGAATGAAGTCGACACCACGCTGCACGCCCTGGGTCTCGCGCGTTTGGCTTATCACGTGTTTGCGCCGGGTGCCGAATACGGTGAAGCCAAGCGTTGGCCAGCCGCCCACTTTGCCGCGCTCGCAGAGCAACTGGATTTGCCCGTTGTGTTATTGGGTTCCGTCAAGGAGGCTGATTTGTGCGCGGCCATTGCCGGCGCGGTTAACGCCAGGCGCCCGGGCCACTGCAAGAGTTTGGCGGGAAAAACCACATTGGTTCAAGCCCTGGGTGTGATGTCGGCCTGTCAAAGCACCGTGACCAATGATTCCGGCCTGATGCACGTCGCTGCCGGATTTGGCGTCCGGCAGGTGGCGATTTTTGGTTCCAGCAGTCCGCTGCATACGCCACCACTCAATGAGCTGGCCAAGGTGTTGTGGCTCAAGGCCGACACCAGCTATCAGCCGCCGCTGGACTGCGCCCCCTGCTTCAAGCGAGTCTGTCCGCTGGGTCACACACGCTGTCTCAATGATATCCTGCCGGAACGCGTCAGATCACTAGTCGCTTAGTGATGTTTGTGTTCGGCAGACATCGCGTTGGACGGTGCTGATCGCGACACCGGAACCCTCAGCTCGGTTTTGGATTCCACGCCCTTGCTGTCCCTGAAAATCAGGGTCAAAGGAATGGTGGTGTCGGCTTTCAAGGGCAATTTCAGGTCCATCAGCATGAGGTGGTAGCCACCAGGGTTGAGCGCGATGGATTGCCCAGCTGGCAGATTGAGGCCCTTGGGCATGGCGCGCATTTTCATGACGTCACCTTCGATCTTCATCTCGTGCACTTCGGCCACATTGGCAACCGGTGTGCTGACACCGACCAGGCTGGCGCCGCTTTTGGCGGTCAGCGTCATGAAGGCGCCGGTGGCTTTCTGGCCCTGAACGGTGGCGCGAACCCAGGCGTTTTTCACTTCAACGGTTTGCGCTGCGAGGCTGCTCGACAGGCTGACAGCCAATAAAAATGCGCTAGAAATGGTGGCGTAGTTCATGTTTTCGTCTTTCAGTGATGGTGTTTGCTGGCAGCCTGGACGTCGAGAACGTCCAGTCGGACTGCGGGTGATTTCAGGCCATGGGCGTCTTTTCCGGCGGCCGGGATCTCGATCCACTCGTTGCTGCCCTTCTCGCAGCCCTGGACCACCTTGAACCAAAAGGTTCCCGGTTTCCTGGGTGTGGTGCCCCGAAACACAAATTCATCGGCAAAAGCATCGGGCACGGTGTTGTCGCTGCCTTTGGCAGTCCAGGTGATCTCCTGAACACCTTCGGTGAATTTCTTGCCGTGCATCTCGTACGGCTCGGTCAGTTTTCCAATTTTGGTGCTCACGGTCCAGCCCGCCTTCAGCAAAGGTTGTGCCGCGTTAAAACCGGCAGGCAGGGTGACGGTGATGGATGTGGTGGGGGAGCCGACGCAGCCGTGCACCACCTGCAACACGGCGCGGTAGGAAGCATTGGCGGCTGCGGCCTGGTCTTGCAGTGTCACGTGGGAGAGGGCACTGCCAGCAGCAACCATTGCGCCAGTTGCAAGTGCAAGTTTTAAAACAGAAATACTCATCGTTAAAGTCTTCAAATGCATTGATGTCACCGGACGGCACAAGCGCGCAACGTCGGCAGTAAAGGAATCGGGAACAACACGTGGCCTTTGGGCGACCCGAGCTGACCGGGGCAGGACGCAGCAAGGACCCGGACTCGGCGCAACTGCGGCAAAAGGCCTTAGACGAAGAGCGGCGGGTCGCGCGCAGATGTGGGCTCGGCGAGACGCCAATGTGCAGGCGCAGGAGGGGCTTCTGGCTTGGACTGGTCCAAAGACGCCGGCAAGGCCAGCACGAAGTCAGCGACAGGTGGTGCGCCGCCTGGCAGGCACGTCACGCATTGCAGTGTGTGCCCCGCTTCATCCGCCGGGGTGATGGTGCCATCCTGGGAGACCACCGCGACAAAGTTGCCGCCCGTGCTGCACACCATGGACAGTGTTTGCGGCTGAATCAGTGGCGTTGCCGTGGCCATGCCAATCGCCAATAGAAACGACACCAGCATCCAGCGGACGATGGCGCGGGTTTCGCGTAGGGATTGGAGGGACAACATTGGCCGGATTTTACTGGTCGAGGACGCTTGCGATGTGAAGCCAGCAAAAGGACAAAAAAAAGCCACCCTGAGGTGGCTTTGTAAAAGTTCCTCGGTGAGAGGAACGTCGTTGGAAACTTCGCGAACCCGTCAACATCATCAAGGAAGATCGGCAATGTGGCTCAGGTTTTTTTGCTCTATGACTGTGACAGCAGTGGTGTCAAATATAGCGACCCTGGCATGGTTTGACTATCCCCCATATGGGGGGTTCATGGTGACTTTTTTGGCAGCTCCAGCACAAAGGTCGCGCCACCACCGGACCTGTCCTCGCAGCTGACCCGGCCACCATGACGCTGCGCAATAGCTCTGACCAGGGCCAGGCCCAGGCCCACGCCACCATCACGTTCGGTGGCGCCGGGCAGACGGTAAAAAGGCTCAAAAATGCGTTCGCGCAAGTCCGCCGGAACACCGGGACCGCGGTCAGAAACCCGGATCACCACCTGGCTGTCCGTTTGGCTCAATCCGAGGTGGATTTCGCCGGCGCCATAACGGCGCGCATTTTCTAGCAGGTTGCGTACCGCCCGGCGCAGCAACTTGCTGACGCCTGGCACGGCCAGCTCCATCGCGGCACCCTCTTGCAATTCTTCGGGCAGATCAAGCTCGGCATCGACACGGGCACATTCCTCCGCGGCCAGACCGATCAGGTCCACCGACTCGATGGTGCCAAGATCAGCTTCCCGGGCGTCGAGGCGACTGGCCAGCAGGATCTCTTCGATCAACTGGTCCAGCTCGTTGATGTTGCGCGAAATTTCAGCCTTGAAAGCGGGCGACGTGCCGCCACCCATCAGTTCCAGGCCCATGCGAATACGCGTCAGGGGCGAGCGCAATTCATGCGAGGCATTTGCCAGAAGCGATTTCTGTGACGCCAGCAATGCCTCGTGGGAATGCACCAGCGTCTCCACGCGCTCGGCAGCCTGGTTGAAACGTTTGGCCAGAAAGGCGACTTCGTCCTCGCCGGTTTCGGGTACGCGCGCCGATAAATCACCTTCACCCCACTGCTGTACGCCATTTTGCAGACGCTCCAGGCGGCGTGTGAGAGTGCGCACAATCGGGTAGGTGGCCAGGGCTACGGCCAGACCGACCCACACCAGCATCCAGGCAAAACCAAAAGGGGGACGACTCCAGAACGACGCGGGTGCGCGCTTCAGGTGCATACGCATGGTTTGTCCGTCTTGCATGCGCACGACAAACTCCGGACCGCCGCGGCCAGGGTTGTGCATGCCGTGATGCGTCCTCGGGCGGCTCGGATCCGACAGGGCTTCTGCAGCCGGTGGCTCGGCAGGCGGCAACATGGGGCCGAGTTCAAAGCGGTGCATCATGCCAAGACTCTGGAGATCCTGGCGCTGCGGCCCCAGGCTGTCGTCGTCAGAGAAGGCGCGCGAACGACCCTTGCCGATGATCTGGCCCGCCTGGTTACGGACCTCGACATCGCGCAGCGGGGGTTCTGCTGCCAGCCGCCAGGCCCAGCCGACCAGCAGGATCAGTACGGCCACGGCCAGCACCACGGCCAGCCAGATGCGAACATAAAGTTTGTTGAACATGATCTGTTGGGGTCAGAGCAAATTTACTTCATAAATCTTGATCTGACCCGCAATGTATCAATCTTGTTGGCGGGCAAACACGTAACCCACACCACGCACGGTCAGGATGCGTTTTGGATCCTTGGCATCGACCTCGATGGCGGCGCGGATGCGGCCCATGTGCACGTCGATGGACCTGTCAAAGGCTTCGAGTTCGCGGCCACGCACCGCCTCCATGATCTGGTCACGTGTCAGCACCCGACCGGCGCGTTCGCCCAGCGCCACCAGCAGGTCGAACTGGTAGGACGTCAAATCGCATACCTGACCGGCCACGGTGACAATGCGCGCGTCGCGGTCAATTTCCAGGCTGCCAAAACGCATGACGTTGTTGTGGCTGTTGCCGTTACCTGGCCCAGGGATCTCACCACGGCGGCGCAGCACGGCACGAATGCGCGCCAGCAACTCTCGCGGCTCGAAGGGTTTGGGCAGGTAATCGTCAGCGCCCATTTCCAGTCCGACGATGCGGTCCATGGGATCGCCCTTGGCCGTCAGCATCAAGATGGGGGTCTGGCCCAACGCACCGGGCAGAGCCCGTATGCGTCTGCAAATTTCCAGGCCATCCATGTCGGGCAGCATCAGGTCGAGAATCACCAGATCAGCGGTCTGTGCCTGCAAGGCGGTCAGTCCGCCTTGCCCGTCACCGGCATGCACGACCTGGTAGCCGGATTGGGCCAGATATTCGCTGACCATGTTGGCCAGGCGCACATCGTCTTCGATCATCAGCAGGTGTTGGTTCATGCGCATGAGTCTAGTGTCTGGTCACATCCAGGATTTGAAGGGGTCGTAAAGTTGGGTAAATCAGGCCGGTTTGACGCGCGCAGCCAGCCACACCAGTAACAGGACCGGCGCGCCCAGCAGCGCGGTCGCAATGAAGAACTGTGGGTAGCCAAAAGCGTCGACGTATAGCCCCGAGTAGCCAGCGATGAATTTCGGCAACAGCAGCATCATGGAACTGAACAAAGCGTATTGGGTCGCCGAGTAGTTGACATTGGTCAGGCTGGAAAGGTAGGCGATGAAGGCGGCCGAGGCAATGCCACCCGCCAGGTTGTCCGCCGAGATCACAAAAATGAGCCCGGTCAGGTCATGGCCACGCGTGCTCAAGGCCGCAAACAGCAGGTTGCTGGCGGCGCTCAGCACCGCGCCCAGCATCAGCACCCGCATCACACCGAGGCGCATGGCCATGGCACCGCCGATAAAGGCACCGGTCAAGGTCATGATGACGCCGTAGACCTTGGTGACGGTGGCGACCTCCGCCTTGGTGTAGCCCATGTCGACATAAAACGGGTTGGCCATGATGCCCATCACCACATCGCTGATGCGGTAGACGGCGATCAGCGCAAGAATCAGCGCCGCCTGCCATTGGTAACGGCGCAAGAAGTCGGCAAAGGGTTCCAGCAGTGCGCCGCGCAGCCAGTCCAAGGCGTTCTTGGCAGCAGGCATGGGGCGGCGCAGTGGCTCGGGCGACAGCAGCACGGTCAACACGCCCAAGCCCATGCTGGCTGCCATCACCAGGTAGGCTGTATGCCAGGCGCCATGCTGGTAGCTGGTGAGGCCAGCCGTCTGGGCGGCGGCCGCAATCCACAACACGCCGGCACCAGCCCAGATCATGGCCAGCCGGTAACCGGTCTGGTAGGACGCCGCGAGCGCTGCTTGCCGGTTGACATCAGCCGATTCAATGCGAAAGGCATCGAGCGCAATGTCTTGCGTGGCCGAGCCAAAGGCGACCGCCAACGCACCCCACACCACCGGCGTCAACGCCACTTGCGGGTCGTTGAAGGACATGGCGATCAGTCCCCAGACAATCGCCAGTTGTGACAGCAGCAACCAGCTGCGCCGGCGCCCGAGCCAGGGTGTCAGCAGTGGAATCGGCAGCCGGTCTACCAGCGGCGCCCACAACCACTTGAAGGCATAAGCCAGTCCGACCCAGCTCAGGTAACCAATGGTGGTGCGGTCAATGCCGGCTTCACGCAGCCAGAAGCTCAAGGTGCCCAGCACCAGCAGCAAGGGCAGGCCAGCCGAAAAACCCAGAATCAGCATGCGCAGGCTCGCAGGCTCCAGATACACCCGCAGGGTGCTGATCCAGGAAAGGTTGGCGGCAGGGGCGGAGGTCGTATCGGTCATGCCGGGATAATAAGCGCTCAGGTCGCGAGCAGCCAGCCCGCCAGCGCTGACAGCGCCACCACCAGCACAGGGGACTGACGGCCATAAACCAAGAGCCCGAACGCCGCCAGCGCCAGTGCCAAGTCACTGCGATCATGAATGGCACTGGTCCACACCGGGTCGTAGAGCGCTGCGCCCAACACGCCGACGACGGCCGCGTTGAGGCCGGCCATGACGCGTTGCACGGCATCGCGCTGGCGCAGAAGTTCCCAGAACGGCAGCGCGCCGAACAGCAACAGGAAGGCTGGCATGAACACGGCGATCAGCAGCGTCAGGCCGGTGAGCCAGCCACCCACGGGATGGGTCATCACGGCGCCCAGGTAGGCCGCAAAGGTGAACAGCGGGCCTGGCACGGCCTGGGCCGCGCCATAACCTGCCAGGAAGGCATCGTTGCTGACCAGCTGGTTCGGTACCACAGCCGACTGCAGCAGCGGCATCACGATGTGGCCGCCGCCAAACACCAGGCCACCGGCCCGAAAGAAGTCTGAAAATGCTGCCGCCAGCGGTGACTCGCTGGTGACAGCGAGCAGTGGCAACAGGACCAGCAGGGCCACAAACAGCAGCAGCAGGATCATGCCTGAAGTTTTGCTGATGCCGTAGTCGTGGTGCAGAGCGGGTGACAAGCGCGCCGGTTGCAAGGCCCAGCGACCGATCGCCGCACCACAGGCGATGCCCAGAATTTGGCCGCTCGCAGACGGTGTGGCCAGCACCACCAGCGCTGCCAGCACCGCGATGCCGGCCCGGCTCCGGTCCGGACAAAGTGTTTTGGCCATGCCCCAAACGGCTTGCGCCACCACCGCGACCACAGCGACTTTCAGGCCCTGGATGGCGCCGGATTGTGACAAGCCACCCCACTGCAAGACGCCGAAGGCAAACAGCATGAGGGCCAGGGCCGAGGGCAGCGTGAAACCGGCCCAGGCGGCCAGAGCGCCGGCCCAGCCAGCGCGACGCAAACCGAGCGCCATGCCCACCTGGCTGCTCGCAGGGCCGGGAAGAAATTGGCACAGGGCGACCAGATCGGCATAACTGGCGTCGTCGAGCCACTGCCGCCGTTGGACAAACTCGGTGCGGAAATAGCCGAGGTGCGCCACCGGACCGCCGAACGAGCTCAGGCCCAGCTTCAGGAAGGCGAGCAACACTTCGATGACCGAGCCGCGCGGTGGCGCAGTTGCGCCGGTCGCTTCAGGCTTGCCAGTCATACTCGATCGTGATGGGCGCGTGGTCCGAGAACTTCTCGGTTTTGTAAATGGCTGCCGACTGCGCGCCGCGGGCGAGGCCAGGGGTTGCCAGATGGTAGTCCAGCCGCCAGCCAACATTCTTGGCATAAGCCTGGCCCCGGTTGCTCCACCAGGTGTAGGCCTCGTCGGTGGTTTGCGGGTGCAACTGGCGGTACACGTCGACCAGGCCGCCGTCACCGAGCAGTTTGCTCATCCAGGCCCGTTCTTCGGGCAGGAAGCCCGAATTTTTCTGATTGCCTTTCCAGTTCTTCAGGTCAATTTCCTGATGCGCGATGTTGACATCGCCGCACAACACAAACTCGCGCTCGGCCTTCAGGCCTTGCAGGTGCGGGTAAATCGCGTCCAGAAACCTGAACTTGGCCTGTTGCCTCTCCTCGCCTGACGAGCCACTCGGGAAATAACAACTGATGATCGAGCGTTTGACACCCGCACGGTCAAAGCGCAATTCCACATATCGCCCTTCGGCATCAAACTCGGGCTCGCCAAAACCCGTCAAGACCTCGCTGGGTTGCTGGCGACTGTATATTCCTACGCCAGAGTAGCCCTTTTTGGCGGCAAAATGAAAGTAGCCGCGCAGTTCGGCCAGTTCTTCAAAGCGGCCCTGTACATCGTCACTTTGGGCCTTGACCTCCTGGACGCAAATACAATCAGGGGCGTTTTGGGCGATCCAGGTCGGCAGGCCTTTGCTGCAGGCCGAACGGATACCATTGAGGTTCAGGCTGGTTAATTTGAACAAGGATGTCTTCATGTCAGAGCGTAATGAACCTCAAAGTATACAGAGCCCTGGGCAGGATGCGCTGGCGCTGGAATTTGTTCAGTTTGCGGTGGATTGCGGGGTATTGCGCTTTGGTGAATTCAAAACCAAGGCCGGGCGACTGAGCCCCTATTTCTTCAACGCCGGCCTGTTTGACGACGGTGCCAAGCTGGGGCGCCTGGCGCAATTCTATGCCCAGCGCCTGCTGTCCAGCGGCCTTGAATTCGACATGATTTTTGGCCCGGCCTACAAGGGTATTCCGCTGGGTACCGCGCTGACCGTGGAACTGGCGCGACTGGGCCGCAATGTGCCTTTTGCCTACAACCGCAAGGAAGTGAAAGACCATGGCGAAGGTGGCAGCCTGGTCGGTGCGCCGCTGCAAGGGCGTGTCCTGATCGTTGACGATGTGATGTCGGCTGGCACGGCGGTGCGTGAATCCATCGCCCTGATCCAGGCCGCCGGCGCGCGAGCCCATGCGGTCGTCATCGCGCTGGACCGGCAGGAAAAGGCCACTGAAAACGGCCAGGATGTTGACCACAGTGCGGTGCAATATGTGCAGCAGCAGTTGGGCATGCAGGTGTGTGCCATAGCGCGGCTCGATGACCTGATGCATTACCTGGAACAACACCCTGTGCCGGGTCTGGCCGACGCCCATCAGCGGGTGCAGGCCTATCGGACGCATTATGGCGTGGGTGTCAACGCACGATGAAGCTGATGCCATCCCGCACCTGGCTTCGTGCCGCCGCTGGGCTGGCACTGGCATTGTTTGGCGTCAGCCTCTTGGCCCAGACGGGGGCCAGCACCACGCCCCAGATTTATACCTGTACCGATGCCAGCGGGCGCAAGCTCACCTCTGACCGGCCAATTACCGCATGTAGCGATCGCGAGCAGACCATTCTCAACCCGAGTGGTACCGTCAAGGCCAAAATCGGACCGGTGTTGACACCTTACGAACAGGGTCAGTCCGAAGCCAGAATCCGGGCCGAGCAGAAAGAACGCGCCAAGAAGGAAGAGGAAAAAAGGATGGCGCGTGCGCTGCTGATTCGTTACCCCAATCTGGCGGCGCATCAGAAGGACCGGGAAGAAGCGGTGGCCCAGATCATGGCGGTCAAGCAGGTCGGACTCACGCGTCAGAAAGCGCTGTTGGCTGAACGCAGCAAGTTCACCGATGAAATGGCGTTTTATGCCAAGGATCCGAGCAAGGCACCGGCCAAGCTGCAACGACAACTTGCCGCCGTGACGCAGACCCTGGCCGAGCAGGATCGTTTTCTGGCCGAGAAAGACAAGGAAATCCAGGCAGTGAATGCGCGTTTTGATGAAGAACGGCAGCGCCTGGAGCCGCTCTGGCAGGCCAGCCCGGCGCCAGAGGCATCCGGCCCGAAGCGCTGATCACGCCAATTTTTGCAGCAGCAGGGCGTTGACCTGTTGCGGATTGGCCTTGCCCTGACTGCTCTTCATGATCTGACCCACCAGCGCGTTGAGCGCTTTGGAGTTGCCGGCGCGGTACTCCGCCACATTCTTCGCATTGGCGGCGATCACCGCATCGACGATTTTCTCCAGCGCCCCGGTGTCGTTCATCTGCTTCAGGCCCTTGGCGCCAATGATGGCGTCGACCGACTCCTGTGGGCTGGACCAGAGCGTGTCGAGCACTTGACGCGCGGCATTGTTAGAAATGGTGCCGTCCTGGATGCGACTGACCAGTTGCGCCAGTTGTGTCGGTGTGACCGGACAGGCGGTGATGTCGGCCTCAGCCAGATTGAGTCGGCGCGAGACCTCGCCCATGATCCAGTTGCCGACCAGCTTGGGCTGGCCACAAGCCTGCGTGGCCGCCTCGAAATAAGCTGCCACCTCGCGGCTTTGTGTGAGCGTGGTGGCGTCATGGTCCGACAGTCCATAATCGCTCGCAAAACGTTGCGCCATCACGCGCGGCAGTTCTGTCATCTCACTTCGGACCCGCTCCACCCAGTCGCGCGCGATCACCAGCGGCGGCAAGTCCGGGTCGGGGAAATAGCGGTAGTCGGCGGCGTCTTCCTTGGTGCGCATGGCGCGGGTTTCACCGGTGTCCGGATTGAACAACACGGTCGCCTGCTGGATGGCGCGGCCGTCTTCGATCTCTTCGATCTGCCAGCGGATCTCGTAGTCGATGGCTTGCTGCATGAACTTGAAGCTGTTCAGGTTCTTGATCTCGCGGCGGGTACCCAAAGCGGCGCCGGGTTTGCGCACCGACACGTTGGCATCGCAGCGGAACGAGCCTTCCTGCATGTTGCCGTCGCAAATGCCGATCCAGGTCACGATCTTGTGTAATTCCTTGGCATAGGCTACCGCCTCCAAGCTGGAGCGCATGTCGGGCTCGGTCACGATCTCCAGCAAAGGTGTGCCGGCACGGTTCAGGTCAATGCCGGTCTGTCCGACGAAGTCTTCGTGCAGCGACTTGCCGGCGTCTTCCTCGAGGTGAGCGCGCACCAGGCGCACCGATTTCTTTTCATCGCCGAGGTAAAACTCCACGGCACCCCCCTGGACCACCGGAATCTCGAACTGGCTGATCTGGTAACCCTTGGGCAGGTCCGGGTAGAAGTAGTTTTTGCGCGCAAACACGCTGCGCTCGGCGATGTGGGAGCCCACGGCCAAGCCGAATTCGATGGCGCGCTCCACCGCGCCCTTGTTCATGACTGGCAGCGTGCCGGGCAGTGCCAGATCTACGGCGCAGGCCTGGGTGTTGGGCGCGGCGCCAAAGGCGGTCGGTGCCCGGCTGAAAATCTTGGACTGCGTGGAGAGCTGGGCATGGGTCTCGAAGCCGATGACGACTTCATAACCCATGACCAGCAGGGATGCGGTGGCTGGTTTCTTGTTTTGCACAGAGGTGTTCATCTTCAAATTCCTTGCGGCTTGGCGGTATGCCAGTCGGTGGCTTGCTGGAAGCGATGCGCCAGGTTCAACAGGCGCGCTTCGCTCAGGTAGTTGCCAATCAGCTGCATACCCACCGGCATCTTGCCGGCGCCAAATCCGACCGGCAGGCTCATGCCGGGCAGACCGGCCAGCGAGGCCGGCAGCGTGAAGATGTCGGCCAGGTAGTCGGTCAGTGGGTCAATGTGGCCACCGAGTTTCCAGGCCACGGTGGGCGCTACCGGTCCGGCAATCACGTCGCATAGCTTGAAGGCCTGCTGGAAATCGTCGGCAATCATGCGCCGGATTTTTTGCGCCTGCAGGTAATAGGCGTCGTAGTAGCCATGGCTCAGCACATAGGTGCCGATCATGATGCGGCGCTTGACCTCATGGCCGAAACCCTGTTCTCGGGTTTTCAGGTACATGTCGTTGAGGTCGTTGTAGTTGTTTGCCCGAAAACCGAACTTGACGCCGTCGAAACGGCTCAAGTTGCTCGACGCTTCAGCGGGCGCGATGATGTAGTAGACCGGGATCGACAGCTCGGTGCGCGGCAACGAAATCGGTACCAGCTTGGCGCCCAGTTGCTCGAATTCCTTCAATGCCGCATCGACTGCCGCACGCACGTCGGGGGCCAGGCCTTCGCCAAAAAACTCGGCCGGAATGCCAATGCGCAGACCCGTCAGATCAGCGTTGAGGCTGTGGCTGAAGTCTTCAGCAGGCACGTCGAGCGAGGTTGAATCACGGTCGGGGTCGGGGCCACACATGGCGCTCAGCAGCAGCGCGCAGTCTTCGGCGGTGCGCGCCATGGGTCCGGCCTGGTCCAGACTGGAAGCGAAGGCCACCATGCCATAACGCGAGGCCCGGCCATAAGTGGGCTTGATGCCGGTGACACCGCAAAAAGCGGCGGGTTGGCGGATCGAGCCGCCAGTGTCGGTGCCGGTGGCGGCTGGTGTCAGGCGCGCTGCCACGGCGGCGGCGCTGCCACCCGAGGAGCCACCCGGTGTGCAGGACAGATCCCAGGGGTTTTTGACTGACCCAAAAGCCGAATTTTCATTGGCCGAACCCATGGCAAATTCGTCGCAGTTGAGTTTGCCCAGGGTCACGACACCTGATTGTCCAAGGTGGGTCACCACGGTGGCGTCAAACGGCGAGTGGTAGCCTTTGAGCATTTTGGACCCTGCCGTGGTGGCGAAATCACGCGTGACAAAGATGTCCTTGTGGGCCAGCGGCACACCTTCCAGTGGGCCTGCGGTACCCGCTGCCAGACGCTTGTCGGCGGCACGGGCCTGGCTCAGGGTGACTTCAGGCTGGATATCCAGAAAGGCGCCCAGTTCGGCATGCAGCGCGGCACGGGCCAGAAAGGTCTCGGCCACTTCAACAGCCGAGATCTTGCGCTCGCGCAAGCGTGCGGCCAGTTGGGCCACCGTCAGATCATGCAGATCGGATGAAATTTGCGTCATGATGAAAATCTTTGTTCGTGTTTATTCAATGACCCGGGGGACCAGAAACAGGCCGTCATCCTGCGCTGGTGCGTTGCGCATGTTGGCTTCACGCTGGTTGGGTTCGCTGGCGATGTCCTCGCGCAGACGCAACGCCACATCGCCCATGATGTCCACCGGATGCGCCAGCGGCACGATACCGGTGGTGTCCACAGCGCGCATTTTTTCCACAATGCCAAAAAAATCATTGAGTTGTGAGCACAGGCGGTCGCGCTCGTCGGTTGCCAGGCCCAGGCGGGCCAAATGGGCCAGACGGTCAATATCAGCGTTGGAAAGTGGCATGGGTGTTCAATCGAAACAGGGTGTAAAGGAAGGCTATTGGCTGGGTTGAAGCAGAGTTATGCACAGGCAATAGGGTATTATCCACCCCTTGAGCGGCAACGTGCGTCAGCATGTCTTCAAGCCCAAAATTAAGCAATTTTGAACCCGTTACCCGGTGACATGCGAGCCGAAGCGCTCCATGCGCCCCAAAGGACTTAGCCATGTTTGGAACATTTCGTCAGTATTTCTCGACGGACCTCGCCATTGACCTTGGCACCGCCAACACCCTGATCTACGTGCGCGACAAAGGCATTGTGCTTGACGAGCCGTCGGTGGTTGCCATCCGCCACGAAGGCGGCCCGCAGGGTAAAAAAACCATCCAGGCCGTCGGCAAGGAAGCCAAGGCCATGCTGGGCAAGGTGCCCGGCAACATCGAGGCGATCCGCCCCATGAAAGACGGCGTGATTGCCGATTTCACGGTGACCGAGCAGATGCTCAAGCAGTTCATCAAGATGGTGCATCCGCGCTCGATCTTCCGCCCCAGCCCGCGCATCATCATTTGTGTGCCCTGTGGCTCGACCCAGGTCGAGCGCCGCGCCATCCGTGAGAGCGCTCTAGGCGCCGGCGCCAGCGACGTTTACCTGATCGAGGAACCGATGGCAGCCGCCATTGGCGCCGGATTGCCGGTCAGCGAGGCCAGCGGCTCGATGGTGGTCGATATCGGCGGCGGCACCACCGAGGTGGGCGTGATCAGCCTGGGCGGCATGGTGTACAAAGGCTCCGTCCGCGTGGGCGGCGACAAGTTTGACGAAGCCATCATCAACTACATCCGCCGCAACTACGGCATGCTGATCGGCGAGCCCACCGCCGAGGCGATCAAGAAGAGCATCGGC
>JACCDQ010822483.1_pt1 | contig 42148 bp, 42 predicted proteins | sample 7446031 | NCBI WGS metagenome assembly JACCDQ01 (sample SAMN15323442, study PRJNA562643) | freshwater metagenome | isolation source: river surface water | place: USA:Blue River Watershed | collected 2017-08-17 | reverse complement strand
ACAGTTTGCTGGGGCTGGTGGGCCAGACGAAAAGATTCCAGATGTTTCAAATCTAAATACATTTCAGCAGGCTGTTTTTGAAGAGAATTTAAAAGAAAGAAAGGCCAAAGTTGCCCAAAAAGATGAGTATGAGGGTGAAATTAGAGGTCTTACTCGAGAGAAAGAGGAGCAAGAGCGGGCTAAGGCAGAATCACAAAGAATTTTAAATGAGGAAACTATTCGCAGAAATGAAGCAAAGAACAAGGTCCGCACCGCAGAGGGAAGGATCAATCTTTCTGCCTCCAAAAAAGCTGGCATAGATCAACATGAATCCACTGTTAGACAATTAGAAGCAGTTCGTCAGGCAAATGGGAGCTTAACTCGACAAGAACAACAGCAATTAGATACTGCAAATAGAGATATTAGAAATATTGTTGTTGCTGCCGATAGAAGAAATAGGAGTGGAGGAGGAACTTCAGGTTTTAATGCGAATGAGTATATGGCTGCAAGAAATGCAATCAGAGAAACAAATAGTTCCATTCAACAGGCTACCTCTTCTATTGGCAACTTAGATGCTGGCATATCTCAGGTAGACGACAATATTAGACAAACAACAACTCATACAACAAGGCTTTCAGGAGAAATTCAAACTGTTACACAGAGAATTGATGGGGCAGGAGAGGCATCTGCCGCATTGGCACGAAGACAGATGATGGCTTCTGCTGCAATGGCAGGTGTGACAGGAATATTAGCTATGATTCCAGTTATGATGGACGACTCTATTTCAACAACTGAAAAATTTAAAACAGTTATAATGACACTTGCTCCTATGATTGGTATGGCCTTTGGCCCTATTGGTATGGCAGTTGGTGCTGCAGTTGCAATTGGAGCAGCCCTATGGAAAACAGACGAAGCCGCACAAGCTGTAAGAAAAGACATGGAAGGCGTTAGAGATGCTGCAAATGAAGCAATAAATGCTAATAAAGATTCTATTGATGAGCTTATGGCAGTTCTTGATAGAACTCCAGAAGGCACTAAGGAACACGTAGAGGCTCTAAATAAACTTAGTGAACTATTGCCGGGGGTTTCTAGCGGAACAGATGAGTTTGGAAATGCAATTACTGGAACTACTGAGGATATTAAAGAATATGTAAATGCTTTAAAAGAAGCAAGCATAGAAAAAAAATATTTTGGAGAGGGTCCAAGCGCACAAGAAAAACTAGAAAAGGCAAAAGAAGAAGGTCCTAAAGAAGTAAGTAGATTTCAATCAGAAAGATTTGACAAAATGAAATCTGACTTTGGGGGGAAAGTTGTTTTAGAGTCAGAGGTAAATGCTCAGATGCTAAGGGACGCGGGAATTGATACTTCTAATATTGTCAAAATCATACGAAATCCTAACAATCTAGATGGAAACACAGGAAATCTTACTTTAGAAGCCCAAAAATTATTAGATGAAGAAATTGAAAGGCTAAAAGCGATAGAAGGGAGCGTTCAAAAGGCATCAGATCTTCAATATGAAAATTATATAAAAACACAAGCAATGACTGCAAACAGAGAAAAATTTTTTCATGAGTTTTATGCTGAGTCTGGAGGAGATGCTGCCGGAGCAGAAAGGTACGCGGCCGAACAAGAGAGAGCTCTCAAAAATATAGTTGGAGCTCAAAACTATTCAGATTATGCTGAAGTAATAAATGAAAATTTTGACGCTTTTAAAAATCTAGATAAGGAAGCAATTGAGGCAATTTCTGATAAGAAACTTCCTCAAAAAATAAAAGACGCTATAATTGAAAGAATAGATTCTTTTAAAAAGCCTTTAACAGAAACTCAAGAAGCCCGGAAAAAAGAACTAGAAGAAGCCTTGAAGGCTCCAGGGATTTCTAAAGAAGCTAAGGCAGAGAAGCAGAAAGAACTGGATGCTTTAGAAGATGCTCAAAACTCAACCCTAGAAGAAATAAATGATATAATATCTAGTGCAAATCAAAAAAGTGCTGATATGTTATCAAAATATGCTACAGACGATACCTTGTCTACGCTATCTTTCTCTTCTTTTATTGATGAGATTTCAAAGCAAACTGGACTTACAAAAGACCAGTTGATGCAGAATACAAATATAATGTCTGATTATACGGATGCAATGGTTGCTGACTTTGAAAAGTCAAAAGACAAAGCTGGCAAGATGGATTCTATAACAAATACTCTAACTAAAAATTTAAATAATTTTACCTCTAGCAGTGCCGAAGCTTCATTTAAAAATGCCAAGCAAACTGTATTAAATGCAAAGAACCAGGCAGCCGCATATGCAGTTTATATAGAAGGAATGCTTGAGTTTTCAAGGGTAGTAGCAGAGTACGATAGTGCAATGGAAGATAAAATACTAACTATTAAAGAATATGATGATTTAGTAGCGTTGACCCAAGGAATGAAGTATGTTAGCATTTCTGGAAATCGAATTGGCTCTTATAATATTCCCGGGACAGGTCCGTTGTCAGCAACCGTCGTGCTAAATGAGTCTGCTTTTGAGACTTCCACCACTGATGCTGGAGCAGGCAAGAGTGAAGGTGGCGGTGGGGATGATGGAAAAGCTCCATCCGCATCAGATAAAATAAACAAACAAATAAAAGACAATGAGCGAGCTCTTAAAGCATTAAAATCTGCAAGAGAAAAACTTGCTCTTGAAGAAGGTAAGCTCGACCCTGCAGAAGATAAAACTGGAAAAGCCAACAAAGCTTGGAAGTCTAAAAGAGCTCAGCAATATGAAAATGAAAAGGCTACTTTAAGTGCTTATAAAAAAGAGTTGGCAGAGTTAAATGCTCTAGCTAAAAGAGATTCTCAAGTTAAAAATAGCGATGAATATAAAAACAAGGTAATCGAATTAACTGACGCAATATCAAAGCAAGCAGAAGTTGTTAAGAGCTTTCCTGCAGAAACTGAAAAGAAACTTTATGAAGATAGAGTAAAAGGTTTTACAAGACTAAAAAGCCTTTATGATGCTATGGCAGTTTCAGCAGAAGATGGTAGTCGTGCAGAATATAATAGCAATAAATTAGCATTAGACTATGAAAAGAAAAGAATTGATGCACTAAGAGCTAGATATATTGCACTAAGAGACCTTAAAAATAAAACTGTAGAGCAAACTGATGAAATGAATCAGCTTCAAATAGAAATTATAAGCTCTACTGATGCATGGAACCAAAGCTCCGATGCTCTTAGACTAGCCAAATTTAACCTAGATGCATATGGTAACTCTAGTGCTGAGATAATTGCTCAAAACAAAGATGCTTTAGGCGAGTTCTTTGAGCTAGATCAAAACATGCATGAGCAACTTATAAACACTATGGAACTTGAGCTTTCTGTAACAGAAGAAATAAAAAATGCAACTAATGAGAGATATAAGGCAACAATGAGAGCAATTCAAGCTCAAATTAAACAAGGAAATCTCAGTGCTGCAGAATTAAAGTTTCTTGATAAGAAGGTTAATTTCTTAAAAGAAATAAATGCAATTGATGGAAAAGAATCCCTGAAACTAGTAAGACTCTCTTCTGGAAAATTTAGATATTTAAATAATGGTGGAGAGGGAAAAGAGGCGGCAAAAGCAGAAAAGCTGGCAAAAGCAGAAGAGTATGCTAAGAGCTTAAGAGATGAGGTTATTGCTACAAGAAGAAAATCCTTTGTGGTTGAGCAAAAAATACAAGCAGGAAATCTTTCAAAAGAAAAGAAAGCCACTTATACAGGAATTAAGCAACGACTAGATGAAGAGCTTAAGCGAGGACAACAAGAATATCTTAAAGCTCTATTCTATTCTGAATTAATTGCTTCTGGGAAAGATGAGCTTGCAAATAGAGTTCTTTCTTCAAAAGATCTTTCAACAGATTCTAAGCTAATGAAAGAAATTCCATTAGAAATACAAAGAAGAGTCGGAGAAGCTGCATCAGAGATATCAGTTGAGACAGACTATCATGTTGGGGCAATAAATAGAAATACAGATGCTCTTACAACTCTATCAAAAATATTAGATAAAAAAGTTGCTCCAGTTGACGCTAAAACAAATAAGAGTCTTCTTGCTTTTGATACTGGTGGATACACTGGAGATCATGAGGGAATTGCTATGCTACATAAAAAAGAAATTATTCTTAATAAAATGGATACTTCAAATTTGTTAGATGCAATAAAAGTACTAAGAGAAAGCCCAATAAAAAACCTATCTCTTAAAGATCTAGCTCCTAAAAAGGCTGTTGAAACATCTGCTCAGTCGGTTGTTATAAATGCAAGTTTCCCAGGGGTTTCAAAATCCGAAGAGATTCAGAAGGCATTTAGTGCTTTATCAAGCAAAAGTTTACAGTATCAATATAGACAAAAATCATTTTAATAGTATGGGCAGTGGGGTAAAAGTTGTTACCCCACTTTTTGATTTTTTAGTAGCTAGACAAATAAAGGGGGATTTTTTTTGGCAACAGGAGCAAGCCTCTCTAACCACTCAGAAAATTTATTGCTAGATTGGCTATTAACGAACGCAAGCGTATCTAGACCAACGAATAGATACTTGGCTTTGTTTTCAGATGAGCCAGGAATTACGCAAGACCAGCCATTAGAAGAGCTATCTTCAAGTAATCTTGGATACTCTCGTATTCCAGTAGTCTTTTCGACAGCACAAAACGGAATGGCCAGTAATATAGATCCAGTTTCATATACTGCAGAAAGCAACTGGGAAACTGCTACTTATGTTGGAATAATGGATGCCCAGACATCTGGACACCTATTGTTTTGGGGAGCCCTATCTACTCCTAAAACGTTGACAGCAGAAGACCAACTGCAATTTGCCTCCAATTCTATAAAAATATACTTAGACTAGGAGAGTGCTAGATGTTAACAAACTTGAATAAGACTAAAAGATTTGAGGGAACAGATTTAGTTTCCACTCAAAACTTTAACACAGTCTTAGATTCATTTGATAGGATTTTATGTACAAAAGAGGGGTATGCATTAAATAGCTCTACACAGTCTATCTCATTTGGGTCGAACACAACTAATAATATTTCTATTAATATTAGCTTAAAAATATTAGAAAGTAGCAATATTGGAATAAAAATAAAATATGAAGACCCTTATGAAAATCAAGAATTTCTTGTTTTGGAAGACTATGGAGTTGTGCCAGAGACCTATATCTTTTCTCCAGTGTACATTTCTATAAAAGAAGGAACTTTGGTTGAGGTTGAATTTAGCTCAAATAAAAATAGTTTGTACGGACTATGCTCTATTTCTGCTACGGCAATGTAGGAGGAAGATAAGATGGCAGTATTAAGCTTTTATGAATTAGATAATATAAACTATACTTTCTCTCAGCTAGAATCTCTAAATAAAACTTTTGACACCTTGCCAGATGGGCAGTACGCAGACTCCTCTATGATTGGGACTTCTTATATGTCAATAAGATTTTCAAAGGTATTAGAAGAGATCGCAACTTTAATAGGAGTTTCAAGTTCTAATATAAATTCTATTAGGGCTCCACAAGGAAGTTTAAACGCTACTGGAATTGGGAAAATAAATTCATCTCCATATGTTATTTGGAATGGAGATCCACTAATCTATGGAGTCTCTTATACAGATATTAGAGATAGTAAAATAAATGTTATTATTGAATATATAAATGGAGATTTTTCTATAAAAAAATCTATAACAGGAAAATCAATTAAAAAACATGCCACAGAAGGTTCATATAGAATTATGGATTCCTTTGATGGCAACTTGGACACTATTCAAGAACTAGCTGGAACAAGAGATCTCGTAGAACTTCTCTACGGAGAGAGAAGGGGAGGAAATGGTTAGTATATGGCAAGAACAGACAAAACTATATCTATGTATAGCGGAGAAACAAAAATAATTGAAAATACTATCTTAGATTCTGACAATGATAATATTCCTTTGAATCTTACTGGGTTTGACATTAAATTTATTATTCATGATAAGGGAATTGTTAAAGTAATAAAAACAATTCAAAATAATGGAATTCAAGTAACAAGTGCTTCTGAAGGAAAGTGTAGAATAAACCTACTTCCATCTGACACACATACTCTATCAGGACAATATCATTTTGAGGTAAGAGTTACATCAGGGAATCAGAGCTCAGTAGTAAGTCTTGGAAGAATTTCAATTACAAAATCATATTCTTAGAGAGGACTATGAAATAATGGCAAAATATATTTTAGGAAATTCTTCTACAAACATAATTGCTGAGAATGTAAAGCTAACATCTGAGCCTACACTAGCCTCTCATGCAGTTACAAAAGGCTATGTTGATGATTTTGGAAATAGAGGATATGTCCACAATCAAACTGTCGCAAGCGATGTTTGGGTAATTAATCATAATATGAAAAAGAGACCAGGGGTTGTTGTTATTGATTCTGCTGAGGTAACTTGTGTAGGAGATATTCGGTATGACTCAGAAAATTCTTTAACCATATTTTTTTCAGCAGAATTTTCAGGTACAGCATACTTAAACTAATTTTAGGAGGAAACAACAAATGTCATTGAAGTACTTAACGAATTTAAACTTAACCTTGAATGAGTTGCAAAATGCAGTTCTTCAAAAAGTTGCTGATTACACAGCAATTACAAACACAAAGAAAGGTCATATTGTTTACGACACAACTCTAAACAAAGGCTTTTTAAATGTAACAGGTGGATCTGGTTCTTCTGCATGGGTAGAAATTACAGATGTAGCAAAAGATGGAACACTAACTTTGGCAGTTGGTTCTGCAGCAGCTAGCGGCACAGCTATTGAGATTGGAACAGGCACAGGATTTAGTGCGAATTCAGACTCTAACAGCACTTATGAAATCAAAGTTGGTCCAGCACTAACAGCATTTGCTTCTGCAGCTGGAAATGGAACAAATGGTCTAGTTAAAAAGACTGGTGTAGATACTTTTGTTATTGATACAAATACTTACCTAACAGAAGAAACAGATACTTTGCAAGATGTTACTGGTCGTGGAGCATCAACTAGCAATGCTGTAACATTTTCTGGCGGACTAACTTCTTCCGGAGAAACAACTGTTGGCGGAACAGGGATTGTATATAATGGCTCTTCGTCTGGATCAACTACAGTAAAAGCTTCTGCTAATGCAGGAAATAATACTGTAACAATTCCAAGTGCATCGGGCACAATGGCATTAACTTCTGATATTTCAGATGGCTCACTCTCCGTTTCTATTGGAAGTCCTGCTGCGAGTGGCACAGCATTGCAATGGGGAACTTCAAATGGTTTTAGTGCAAATGCATCTGGCTCTTCTGACTATGACTTACAAGTAGGTCCATCGCTTAGTGCATTAGCAAGCTTTATGAACAGTGGTGTTTCTGGTCTAATCAAAAGAACTGGAGTAGATACTTTTGATATTGACACAAACACATATTTGACAGAAGAAACAGATACTCTTGAATCTATTACGGCTCGTGGGGCAAGTACTTCAACAGCAGTTACATTCAATGGTGGAATTTCTCTTGGAAACCAAAAAATTACTAGTTTGGCAGATCCAACTGACTCACAAGATGCAGCAACAAAAGGATATGTTGATGCAGTAAAAAGTGGTTTAGATATTAAAGAAAGCGTTAGAGTTATTTCAACTTCTAACATTACTTTGTCTGGCCTACAAACAATTGATGGAGTCTCTTTAGCAGCAGGAGATCGAGTACTCGTTGCTGGTCAAACTGCTGGTGCTAACAATGGTATTTATGTAGTTGCTTCTGGAGCATGGTCTCGTGCAGAAGATGCAAACTCAAATGAAAAAGTTTCTGCTGGTATGTTTACGTTCGTTTCAGAAGGAACTGTGCATGGAGATTCGGGCTGGGTTCTTACGACAAATGACACGATTATCGTTGGAACAACAGCTCTAGCTTTCACTCAGTTTAGTGGAGCAGGTCAAATTTCTGCTGGTGATGGACTATCAAAAAGTGGAAATGTCTTAAATGTTGTTGGCACTGCAGATAGAATTACAGTAACTTCAGATGCAGTAGACATTGCATCTACTTATGAAGGTCAAACAAGTATTACAACTGTAGGAACAATTTCTACTGGTACTTGGAATGGCGATAATATCGGCCTAGCTTATGGTGGTACTGGTGCTAGCTTAACAGCAAACCAAGGTGGAATTGTTTACTCTGGTTCAAGCTCTTTGGCAATCGTAGCTCCTGGAACTTCTGGTCAATTACTAACTTCTGGTGGGACAGGAGCTCCAACGTGGACAACTCCTTCTGATCTTACAGTAGGCAAGGCTTCTAATTTAGTTGGCGGCTCTGCAAATGAAATTGCTATTCAATCTTCTTCAGATAGTACTACTTTTGTAGCAGCTCCTAGCGTAAGTGGCCAAGTATTAACATATGATGGCTCCTCTGTTGCATGGGCAGCCCCAACTGTAAATAAATTTACTACAAATGTAGGAAACGGATCTGGAACTAGCTTCACTTACTCTCATGGACTAGGAACTGTAGATGTTACAAGTTCATTGTACTCGGTTGCTACTGGTGAGCTGGTATTTGCAGATATTACTGTAACATCTTCACAAGTTACTGTATCATTTGGTTCTGCACCTGCTTCTGGAGAATATCGCTTAGTTGTAATTGGTTAGTATTGACAAATAAATAGTTTTATGTTATAATTAGTGGTGAGGGAAATTAAAAGAAAACTTTAGACAGGGCCCTCACCACTCTCTGTCTATTCATATTTTATTATGTCGGAATGGTGGAGAATTATATGCCAAGAAGTATAAGCAATCTAAATCTTTATCAAAATGAAATACTAAATATAGTAATTCATAATCTATCTTCTGCCCCAAGCAATCCAAAGAAGGGGCAAACATACTTTAATACAGTTTCTAATAAACAATATGTTTATAATGGGAGCACATGGGTTGATACAATGCAAACTGGTGGCAGCGGGGGCGGTTCTAGTGATTGGAATGATATAACATCAAAGCCAACAACTCTTGAAGGATATGGAATTACTGATGCAACTCCATCGACACATATTGGGTCTGGAGGGAGTTCTCATGCTCTAGCAACAATAAGCACATCTGGGTTTATGTCATTTAATGACAAATCTAAGTTAAATAATATTGAAAGTGGAGCACAAGTAAATACTGTAACTAGTGTTGCAGGAAGAGTTGGAGCAATTAGCTTAACAAGTCAAGATGTCGATCTAGGAAATGTAACAAATGAGTCTAAAGAAACAATGTTTACCTCTCCTAGCTTAACAGGAATACCAACTGCTCCAACACCTAGTATAACTATAAGTAATAACCAAATCGCAACAACTGCTTTTGTAAATTCTTTTTTATTAAATCAGATTAGCGACTCAACTCCACTAAGAGATGGAATTGCCTCTTCTGGCACTTCGGCAAAGCTTTCAAGAGAAGACCATGTGCATGAAATGCATCCATCGATGAAGATATACTCTTATAAAAATTTTGGGGGTGCATTATAAAGAATGCCAGCAAATACTAATCCAATCTTTCCTTTAACACCACGATTTTCGGCTCAAACAATCAAGGTTGCTAACCTTGCAAAAGATGGAACATCCCCCGTGGGATTTCCTGGAACAAGCCCTACCTTTACAACACTTATGACTGCGGGGGACTATGGAACTAGAATCGATCAAATAAAAGCTCGTCCTCTAGGACCATGCTCAACTACTGCATTACGATTATTTATAAATAATGGAGTGACGAATAGACTTGTTCATGAAGCTACATTGACTGGGCAGAGTGCTTTGTCATCAAGAACTGTAACAGGACAAACAATAGCAGGAAACATCTTTACAACTTCTGCTGCACACTCCTATGGCATTGGCGATATGGTTTATTTTTCTGCACTATCAACTATTACAGCTGCCCAAGCTAACAAACTATACTATGTCACTTCTGTTCCAACAACAACTACCTTTACAATAATGGATGAGACTGGAACTCAAATCACTGTTTCATCAACTGTAACAGGGGCAACTGCAACAGTAGTAAATATGGGAAATTATGATGCAACGGGATATCAAGATTTTGACATTTTAATTCCAAAAAATACAACGGAAACAGCACCTCCTATTCCCTACTTGCCATCAGGACATAGCTTAGTTGCCACCATTGGTTACATTGGAACAGCTTACTCTGGTTGGACAGTCTCTGTTTTTGGAGCAGATTACTAAAACAAGGAGGATTCTTATGGCTCAAAGTAGTTTTAGTGGTTTTTCGTCTCAAAAAAATTCAAAACTAGGAAAATATTATCCTACCCAATCAATAACTGATAGCGATATTTCAAATACAACAAGAGGAACTCAGCTATGGTACTCTACAATTACTGGCTCTGCAAGAGGAGTCGCTCTTGACTATCTTGGAAATATTTATGCTTGCTATTATAATGGAGTGGGATCAAAAGTTGTTGTAAAGTTTAACTCGAATGGAACGGAAGCTTGGTCCCTTACTGATATAGGGCTTGCAACTAGCATTGCAGTTGACAGAGATTTGAATGTTTATGTTACTTATAATAAAAATAGTGGAACTAAAAGTGTTAGAAAATTAAACTCTAGTGGGACTGAAATTTGGTCTTTGGCAGATGTTAGTTCTCCAAATAATATAGCATTAGATTCTGATTTAAATCTGTATGTTACATATACAAACCCTAGTGGCTCAAAAAATATTAGAAAGCTAAATTCTAGTGGGGGAGAAATTTGGTCTAGAACAGACATTGGAAATGCGAACTGTGTTGCAATTTATGATAATAATAATATATATGTGACATATGGAGTTAGCACCGCATCTGGAGCAAATATCAGAAAAATAGACTCCAGTGGGAATATAGTTTGGTCAAAAGTAGATTACGCTTACCCAAATAGTGTTATAGTAGATGATACAAATAATATTTATATTACCTATGAAAATACTATAGGATCAAGGACGATTAGAAAACTTAATCTTGATGGAGTTGAGATTAATTATTCCGTATTATTTCCCCTTGCTATGAGATCTTGTCTTGATAAAAAAGGAAATATATATATAGTATGCAATACAACTTCATATGGCTTTTCCATTATAAAAACAAATTCAGAAATGTCTATGATATGGGCTCTCTATGGACTAGAGTCTATTCTTAATGCAAGAGATATTCATATTGATAACGATGGATATTTATACATTGCAGGAGATTCTTCTATTACTGGGAAATCTCTTTTAAAAATAGATCCAAATATTTATTATAAATTGAAATAAAGGAGAATTAGGTATGATATTCCTTGGAAACATAGATAAAAATAATAGAGTTGGTTTTATTCATAATTTTCCTTTCGATAAGGAGTACGGACTAAACAAAACCCAAGAAGAGTTGGAACGAATTGGAGTTCTTATTGAATCTCTTCCTATCGAAGAGGGAGAAGTAAATGGGATTTATGTAGATAAGAACACTAAGGTTGTAACTTATACTTACGTGGGCCAATAAAAGAAATAAAAAGAATGAATATTTTATTTAGAGTAGGAGATTTTTCTCCTACTCTTTTTTTTATGGACAATAAGGAGGTAATCAAAATTAATTATAATAATATTGCAAATGAACTACTAAAATCTATACACCTAATGACGGATAGGAAAATAAGCTCTTCTTCAATAACATCGATTGGTATTGCAGAAATATCTTCTGTTCTAGATGAGGAAACAAACGAATATAAAATAATATATAGTGGAATTGAGTATTTTGGGTATTCTATTGGGGGCGAAGCCTTCTATGAGAAAGAAAAAGTGTTAATTCTTGTTCCATCTGGAGACGCAACAAACAAGATTCTGATTCTATCTAGAGCAAGTCAGTCTCCAGAAAACCTAGGAACTTCTAAGACAGTTACGCTAGAAGATTTGAATGCAGTCAATGAGGAGTTAGCTTCAATTTCAAATTCTCTTTCAGATAAAAATAAAACCTTTTATAATACGACTGAAGATGCCCCATTCCCAGAAGCACCTGGAGATATGTGGTTTACTCCAGATGGTTCCTCTTTTCTTTCTGAAGAGGTTTTCTATATAGAAGATGTCGATTATGAGATACAGTATTCTAGCAAAGAGATTTCTAGTATAGTAACAACATATACAGGTCGTACAGCTAACCTGGTTTCTCTTATTGATGGCTTGGCTCAAATAGTTTTAGACTCATCAGGAAGCCATCAGTTTGCAGTTGGAAATGAATTTGTTATTTCAGAAAGTACTATTTCAGAACTCAATGGAATATACACAGTCTCCTCGGTAGGAACTGGGCCAGATACGATTACATTTGAGTACTATGGAGATACTTCTAACTTTGGCTCTTTTACTGCAAGCGTTTATCTGTCTGATTCACCTAGGTACTTGGCGACAGCAACTCTCTCTACTAGTGGAACTTTCTCTGGGGGAGAAAAAATTGTAATTGATGGAGAGACTGAGTCCCTTCACAAAGGAACTCACATTATAAAGCCTGTGTCGCCTCCAGGTCCAACAAGCTCAATTTCTTGGGATAGTTATGTTTCAGAGGAGTATTTAGATGTAGATCCTGACATGGTGGATTTAGCGGTTTATCATGATCTTTCTACAAGAGTTTATTTTTCAATCTCTCCGCCACCAATAAGCGTTCCTCCGGCAGAGGGAGAGGTCGAATTTAGTTTTGCTTCAGATGTTCCTGGGACAGAGGATTATGTTTCTGTGGCAAATTTAACAGAACCCCTTCCTTTTGAGGGAACATGGAAAGTGGCTTCAAAAGGATATAGAGTTTCTGAATTTAGTATAGAAGAGGTTGGAACTGGATATTCTTACGATCCAGACTATCCAACATATTATTCTATAGCAGTAACTTCTTCTGGGATAGCCCCAGAAAAACCCCCATTGGTAGATGTTACAATTTCTTCAGAAGGGGAAATCTCAGAAATTTTTATTAGAGAAGGAGGATATATCTCAAGTCCGAGTTCAATAGTAGAAGGAACTATCTTTGATGTTACTATTGGGAGCAATAGCACTGGAAAGCTAAAAGTAGAAAAACTAGACTATTATTTTTCTTATGATGCAGAAGTAGCCACAGAGCCAATCCTTCCAGATTTTAATAATGATGGAATCCCAGATATATTAGAAAAAAAGATTGAGCTTTATGATGGCGAAAATACAAAAGTTTATATGTGGAATAATTTAAAAGTTGCAGCTACTCCAGTATCATACGAGTTAGTTCTTTCTGGAGCTATTCAAAATTCTCCAAATACAGTTTCTATTGGTGGATTAACAGTAGACGGGACTGGATATTACTCAAATAAGGCAAAAATTCAATCTATAACCGCTTCTGCCTATAAAATAACTGGGAGCACTAGAGAGAGTTTTTCTGGAACGATAAAATTTTCCCCATATAATCAGGATGGGGAGCTTGGGACTGTCCAACAAACCATTGGCTCATCTGGAACCTATGCTTTAGCAAATCCAGTCTACTCAGAAACTACTATAAAGACTCTTCAGTGCTTAAGCTCAATAAAAATTGAATTAATAAGCGGAGATACCTTAGATACCTTAATAACAAAGATAATTCCTATTACTTTTATTCCAAGCTTTGTAACTTCTTGGGATGGAACTAGAACAGAAGTTGGGAATACCTATGTAGTTACTCCACAATTATTTGCTGGGACTGGAGGGCCTTCTCCTACTGGAGTTTTAATTGGAAAAGATATTACCACTGGAATAGAAACAACAATATTAACAACTGGAATAGCTGGATTTAATAGTGGAACAAGAACCTTCTATCTAGACGTAGAGGGAAATCTTACCATTGGAACCGAGTCAAGCGGGCAGCTAAAATATACAGATGGGATGCTATCAATTCCAGCTGCAAAAGTAACTGGAACTTTAAGTGCTGCTACAATAACTGCAAACAATATATCAGGAGGAACTCTAACTCTTGGTGGAATTAATGATTCGAGCGGAAAGATTTCTATTTATGATGATACTGGATTAAATGAGACTGGTAGAATAAATAATGGGGCAATATTCCTTTATGGAAAGGGTAGGCCAGCGGGATCTTCTTCTAGAGTCTATCAGAATAGCAGAACCCTGCCAGATACAGCAGACTACGGATTATCTCTCTACCATGAAACTGGAAGCACTCCAAATAATGATGCTTTAATTACAATTGGGGGTGCCGGTGGAAGTTTAGGGCTAATTACTTTTGGAACAGCTCCTGCTGGAAGCGATTCTCAAACTAGAATGGTTATTAATAAAGATGGATATGTTGGCATCGGAATTGTAACTCCCTCCACTCAGCTTCATATTAACACATATAACGCAGATTATGCAATAGCAATACAAGCCTCAAATGTATCTGGAAACTATTATAAAATGGGGGTTGTAGACAACTCAAATAACTTTGCTTTTTCTTTCTATACTCCAAGCCTAACAACCCCAATCGCAAAAATGGAACCAAGTGGAGTATTTCGAGTAATGAACAGACTTGTAATTGAAGATACTATTCAAAAGACTGATGTGAGTGGCTTTATGCAGTTTGTTTATAGTAATACCTCAAATAATGGCCTATATTTTACAAAGGGCACGTATGCCGCACTTAGCCATATAATTCAAGGGTCCGCCCATAATACAATGAGTCTAGACTCAAGTGGTTTATATTATCAAGTACCATCCATTTATGCACGAACAACTTCGTCTGCTGCAAATGTTTTTGTTTCTACGGCAGGAACACTTGTTCGTTCTACATCTGCAACCAAATATAAAATAGATATCGAACCAAAGTCTACTGATGATAGAATCTTACAACTTCAACCTAAAACTTGGTATGATAAGCATGAAGTTGAGACAAATGCAGAAATTCTAACTAAAGAATATGAAGGAGAAATTTTAGAAGTTGCAGACACTCCTTATATCGAACGCCATGCGGGCTTAATTGCCGAAGACTTGCTAGAGGCTGGATTGGGCGAATATGTTGCTTATGGACCGTCAGATGAACAGGGCAATCGAGAAGTAGAAGGTATTCAATATGATAGACTCTGGGTTGAGTTGATTCCAATAATCAAAAAGCAGCAAGAAGAGATTGAGAATTTAAAGAAAGAGTTCTTAAAAATTCAAAAATCTATTGGGTAATTCTCTAATAAAAAGTTGTTATAACTTATAATTATTATAGAAATAAATATTTAGGAGGGAAATAAATGGCAAAAGCAATTGCATTATCTGCTGGACACGCAAAGAATGTCCAGGGTGCGATAGGAATTATCAATGAAGTAGAAGAAGCTAGAAGAGTTTTAGATAGAGTCTGTCAGCTCTTAGGTGCTTCTGGAGTCACTGTTTATAAGTTCAAAGATGATACCTCTAGAACAAAACAAGAAAACTTAAAGACTATTGTTGCTTGGCATGACAGCAAAAAAAGAGACCTTGATGTCTCTATTCACTTCAATGCTGGCGGAGGCACTGGTACAGAAGTACTATATAAAACTCAAGAAAAGCTTGCAGAGAGGGTTTCTAATAGTATTTCTTTGGCTGGCTTAAAAAATAGAGGCGCAAAAGAAAGGCTCGATCTGCATTTTTTAAATACTACTGATGAGCCTGCAATTTTAATCGAGGTATGTTTTGTTGATTCTCAAGCAGACGTTTCTATTTATAAAAAGAATTTTGAAAAGATCTGTAAGGCAATTGCAGATTCTCTTCGTTCAATTTAAGGGGGTAACTATGGACTTTACAGCTATTATTCAACAATATGGTATTGTTGGTGGGGGTTTGATCGCTTTGGCTTGGTTTGCAAACAAACAAATTTCTCAAACAAGAGAAGACACAAAAGAAAGAGAAGCTAAGATGTTTTCTACGTTAGAGCGTTTTGGAAACTGCATGGATCACTTCTCTGAAACTTTGACTAAAATTGATATGAGATTGAATAGTGTTGAACAAAAGATAGATGAATTAAATGACGGAAAATAAAAAAATAGTAGGAATAATTTAAATTATTCCTACTATTTTTTTTGATTACAAGGAGGATAATATGGCGATAATAACAGCAACTGCTCAAGACGATTTATGTAGAATAGAGCTCTCAGGATTGTCGGGAACAAATACTATATATAAGTTCTCATCTCAAAATAATTTTGGCTCCGGCGAAGAGATAGTTCTTTTGACTGGAACAGGAGATTATTTCTATGACTACTTAGTTGAGCCAGGAATAATATATGCATACTCAACAGATTTAACAATGAGTGGTGGAGAAGCTTTCCTTGGTTCAGAAGGCTCTTTTCTTTATGGTAAATACAATAATCTTCCAGCACAAGTAAGATTTATATATAATAGCACAGTTTCAGGATTTTCTAAAGTAAGAAAAGATTCTATAGTACAAACTATAGGTGGGGTTTATCCTTATGTAGTTCGATCTGCTGAACTTGGATATAAGACCTTTAGCTTTTCTGGAATGATTGTTTCCGAAATGGATAACCTATTAGATTTTTCAAGTTCGTATAGCAAACTAATTTCTGGAATAGAGAGCAGTTCCATAAACAGCCTTTATGAAAATTTATATAAAACACCATACTCTCCAAATCAGAATCAAAATTTTGTTCTTGAAAAATTTTTTAGAAAAAGAATTCTTGATTGGCTTACTGATGGGCAACCAAAAATCTTTAAGTCGGATACAGAGGGAATCTTTTTTGGAAAAATTTCAGAAGTTTCTTTGGAAAGAGTGGAGAATTTAAATGGATTATTATACAATGTTTCTTTTACTTTTACAGAAACTGGACCATGCAACTATTCAACTGCAAGCTCTATCATTGTAAAAAATAAAGTGCCCGCAGAGTCTTTTATACACACTTCTGTCGCAGGGCTATTTTAAGGGGGCTATATTAAATGGCTATTAATTTACCAACGCTACTAAATAATTTTAGAGAGTTATCAATAGTAATAACAACTTATAAAATTTCAGATGGAAGTCAAGATAAAGTAATAGATGGATATATTATTGATGGCTCTCTTTCTATTGATGGACAAAGCTCAGTTAGAAGATCTTTTAGTGCAACGATAGTTTTAGACCATAATAATAGTTCAATAGAAGAAATTAAAAATTCTTTAAACCCATATTCTGTTGGAGGTGGGTTAGAGAAAAAAATTAAAATTGAAATAAAAGTTAGAAATCCTGGAGGGGCATTTGAAACCGAAGATTTTGGCTACTTTATTTTAACAGAGATTTCTTTTTCAAAATCAATTGATTCCTATATAATGTCTATCTCAGCTCAAGACTTGATGATATTTCTAAATGGAGATGTCGGAGGGGCAATAGGAAAAGAGTATCAATTAGATCTAACAAATACATCCTATAAAAAAGTTCTAACAAGCATAATGGAGAACTATGCTAAAAATATATATCAAGATTTAAATATAGTTCTAGCATCTTTTGCAGAGAGGCTGGGGAGGCTAACAACCAAATTGCCAAAAGGAGAGATCTTTTTGAAACAGGTTGGGACTGGAAGATACAGCTCTTTTAGCTCTACTGGAGCCCCTTATGAGAAGACAGGAGAAACCATTGATGTAACTGAGAGGATTGCTGATTCAGATGTAGGAAAAGTATATTCTCTAACAGTTCCTCTAAATGCAGGAAATGGAGAAGATACTTCTGTTTTAGCAATAGGTCCAACAGATAATATTTCTTCAGTAATAGATAAGATAGTTCAGAGTATTGAGCAAAACTATGAGTATTACTTTAGTCCGAATGGATCTTTCAATTTTAAGTTAAAAGAGGAATTTAAAACAGAAAAGGATACTCTTCCAGAGGATTTTTCAAACTCTCTTTTTGTGAGTGGTGAAAAATATTTGCCCTCTTTTAGCTCTTTATCTAGTTCTTTTGACTTTAATTCTTACAATGGAAATGACATTTCTATTGTTTCTTCATATGGAAATAACCCAATGGTTAGAGGAATAAAAAATGAGTTTTATGTAAATGGGAAAGATGGGGTTTTGTACCATTTAGTTATTGGAGATAAGCCAACAGTAGATACTTATTTCTTTGGGCGAGGAATAAAGGTCCCATCTTTAGAATATAGATGGCATATCATAAAAGTATTGTCTCGCAGCCTACTCGGAGACACTGTTACTGTTGGGTACGGAACCTTTGAAAACTCTCCTTTTGTAGTGGGAGACAAGATAAAGTTTAATTCTTCTACAGGGACTCTTTCAAATCAGTATCAAGTGGCTTCTATATCCTCCTCTTCTTTTACCTATACAAGACCTTCTGGAGATACATATCTTCCATCTGTAGACGATATTATTTTAGTAAACTACAATACAATGAATCACTGGCAGCAGTATATTATAGATGTTTATGAGGCTGTTGAAGAAATTGGGAAAACATTAATAACAAACTCTTCTTTGAATTCATCAATAAAGAATAAAATTTTAGCAGACTTTAATAAGTATGGCACATACTACGAAGAATTAAAAAAGTATTTCTTATATGATGGAAACAATGATGGAATATTTCAGCCAAATAAAAATAGGAGAGGGGCCCCCTATTGGAGAGTTGTTGCTAACAAAGATAATTCTATTCAAGCCTCTCTAACTGCTGGAAGCAATTCTGCCATTATCTTTGGTGGGAAAAACATAAACAATCTTCTTAAAGAAGGAGTAGAGGTTGGTTGTGAGAATGCTTTTATGGGAGTTCTGGAGCATGAGGTTCAATCAATATCTAAGAAAAGTATCCTTCTAACTTCGAGCAATATAAAGAAAATAATTCTCAGTTCAGATAAAACAAGTTTTTCAATAGAGCTTTCCTCTGGAATAGAAAAAATTGCATCTATTTGCGATAATGAATATGTAAAAATAACTTATTCTGACAATACAAGCAAGGCTTTTAAGGTTCTTTCTTCTAATTCAAAGACTAAAAAAATAACTCTTCAAAACCCAGGGTCGTCAAATGTTATTACGGACAAGACAAAGATATTAAAAATAGAGCAAACATATCTAAGTTGTCTTGTAAACAAGAAAGATCCTTTAATAGAGTCAGGACACAAGGTGTATATATATGGGAAAAATAATAGCATCTCAACAGAAATTTTAGACGCAACATCCTCTCAGAAAGAAATTCGATTTTCTGATAGAGATAAGGGAGTTGATCTAGTTCTTCCTGCTCCAAAAGAAAGAAAGGTTGGCAATAAAATTCAAAGCTATTATACAATAAAGGTTTCTTCGGATGAAACAAGGGTAGTAAAAATATCCACCACTGTTTCTGCTGGATATTTTAAGGTTATTTTTTCAAATAAAGCGAGGGTCTCTGGCATTAAAACTCTCTCTTTTCAAAGATCCTTATTTGAGCATTCTCAAGATGAATTTTTTAGAGGGGCTCTAACTTCTTGGAAGTATTATTTTGATATAATTTGTCCCTCTGGGCTTGAGAAGTATAAGATAGAAACTATAGGAAGAAGGGCTATTGCACTAGATAAGGATGAAAATATAACTTCCTTATATCCAACTTTCTTTGGGAATCCCCCAGATAGCCAAACAAGAATTTTAATTTTTCCAGACTCTAGTAGAACAACTCCATCAATAGACATATCTCAATGTTCAGTAACTAGATTAGATAAAAACTGTACGATTTCTGTTTTGGGTACAGTGGCAACAGCGACAATAGCTTCTGGTGGAACACATGAATTTTCAATAGGTTCTAAAATAACCATTTGGAAAACAGGGGTTTCTGGAAAGTATTATCAAATAACTGGAACAACTGCAACAACATTTACTTTTTCAGTTCCTTTGGGAGAGACTTTTTCTGGGACATTTAAGGCCACACAAATATCTGTTATAGCAAAATTGCAGTCAACTCTTCCAGAGAATGTTTCTTCTGGAGACTATGTAAAAATACAGGGAATAAATCCATCGTCTAAATTCTTAACCAGTTCTCATAGGATAGAAAGCGTTTCCTATTCTGATAAAGAGATTCAATTTTTTATTAAAAACCCAGACTCAGGAGCAGTCTTAGTTGGAGAGTCTATTATACCAAACTCTATAGAAATTCCTCCAATAGAAAAGGTTCAAAAATACTCTAAAGCAGTAACTAGACAAGTAGACAGAAAGAAGTCTTTTGTGGGGTTTGCTCTTGAAAAAGTTAGTGTTCAAACACTAAAAGAAGGAATGTTTATTCAAATAACAGCAAAAAAACCAAGGTCTCCAAATGTAGTAAAGATAGTTAGGGTTAGCACTAGTTCTTTTGATAAGAGGCTGAAAAAAGAAACTTTTAGAATAAAGGATATTTCTAGTCAGCAAGAAATTACTTTTTCTGGATATACTGGCTTCTCAATATCACCATGCTATATTCCAATATCTTCTTCTACAAAAGATAGTAGTAAGTTCGTAGGGAGCTATCTCTCAGACAACCCCTCTTTTGAAAAATCTACAAAGATAATTAAGATATATAAAAACTATCTTTGTCTAAGCTCACCAATTATAAAGGACATAGAAAAAGGAGCAAAGATATCCATATCTAATTTTTCTGCTTGTTCAATTATAAACTCAGCAGAGTTCTATGATGATAATGCTGAACTATTCGCCATTAGAAATGAGCTAGATGTCTCAGGAACTCCATACATTTCAATTTTAGAAAGCCAGGCAAGAAGCTATTTTAATACAGATGAGTTTAGACTTTCTAATGATGCCTTCTCTACTTTAAAAAGTTTGTTGTACAAACAAACAACCTTTAACGAAACTATTTCACTCGAAGCTGTTCCTATGTACAATTTAGATGTTAATACAGTAGTTACTGTCTCAGACTCAGACACTCAGATTTCAGACAAGTATTTTATAAACAACATAACAATACCATTGTCTCCTGAAGGAACGATGTCTATTACAGCAACTAAAATATACTAAAAAAAAGGCAGGATACTCTGGGAGGCTTAGTCCCAGTTTATCCTGCCTTTTGCTATATACTCCCCTAGACAAATTGCATCCGCTTCGTCTTGAGAAGCTTTTATCTTATACAAGTTTAGTACATGTTGTTGTGCAGACCTTTTTTGTTCTGCTCTACTTTTTCCATCAATCCTTGCCCGACTCTTCCACTGAGAAGAATATATTAAGTGAGTTTTAATTCTATTATCCTTTAGGGTCAGGAGAAGGGCTCCTTGTAGCATTGCTAACTTCTTGAAGGTTTCTACATTTAATTGTTGCTGAATTTCTTCAAGAACAACCTCAATCTTTTCTTCTTCATATTGAGAAAGTTTTTCTAGAATCCAATCTCTTAAGGACGCAATCCTATCAATAAAATCTCCCTCAAACTTAACCTTCCCATATTCTAACAACTCGCTGTCTCTCCATATAGAGAATCCACTTATATTAGTAGATTGGTCTATTGCAAAAATAATCATACTGCTTTTCCAGTGCTACCAAAACCTGAGATTCTTGTTGATAAAGAAGAGTCTTCTTTTGTAGTTAGAAACTTTTCAAAAACTCCTTGGGCGATCTTATCTCCTTTTTTAATTTCATAAGGAGTTTCTCCTCCAATTTTATATAAGCAGATTCCAATATTTCCATCGTTATCAATATTTGAAAAATAGTCTGAATCAACCACTCCAACTAAATTTTTTAAGATGATTCCTTGTTTTGTTGCAAGCCCCGACCGAGGATAGATTTTTAGAACAACATCTTCCGGCATCTCTGCCTTTACATTTGTCCAAATTAGAACATCTTGATTAGGATAGATTAGTGCATCAACAGTAGAGATGAAGTCATATCCTGCTGAGCCTCGAGTTGCTCGCACTGGAATAGTTCCATCTTCCTCTCCCTGCTTATACTCTGGACTAACTTTATGAAATTTAATTTCTGTTTTCCCATTGCTATAAAAAACGGAGCCCAACATCTTAATCAAATCTCCAAGGAAATTTTTATTATTCATTACTATATCCCTCCAGAATTTCTTTTTCTTCTGCAAACTTTTTTGATACCTTTACGATATAAAAATCAAGACCTTTTTTTGTTTTCTTGATGATAGACCAGCTTGAAAGTTCATATTCTGATTGCAACTCTTTTGCCTCTTGAACGATTGCTTCTGCTTGGGTAAGCTCAAAAGTAATATATTCTTCATATTGTTTTAGTTTAATAATCGCCATCTTCTTTTACCCCTCCAATTAAATGTACATTTGAAAAGCCGTACTCTCCAATAAGCTCTCTCGATAGTTTTGATGTAAAGACTGTTGGACCAATAAGAATAACCTGTTCTATAGAATATAAGGTAATTAATCTATAAATACTTTCCGAACTAAGTTCCTCTATTTTTAATGTTTCTCCAGTAGAAAGCATCCCAAAGGCATTTAGCGTAAATGAGAAACAGTTTAAAGTTAGTTTTTTCAAATTCCAACTACTCCCCAATCAAATGGAGTTAGGTGAAAATAAGTGTCCCCAATCCAAATCTCAGTTGCACCATCATCTCTTTCTTCAATGTATCGAATATCTGCCATTGAAATCAAATTTCCATTTTTATTTTTAAAGAAACTATCTAATAAATATTGATAAAAATTATCTGCAGATTTTTTTCCTGAGACACTAAAAACAGTATAGTAGTCTACTTCTTTTGAAAGAAGTAGGTAGTATCTAGAACCCATACTTTTTACAAAAACATCTTTTAATTTCTGAATAGCAACTTCTTCTGAAATTTTTGGAAGTTGACTAATCATCATTTTTCCATACTCTTCTAATCTAATATCCACTATATAACCTCTCTCTCTTATATATCTATTATACTATACTAAATTGAATTTGTCAAGTATTTTTTTTATCTTTTCAAAATTTTCTTCTACAGTAGACTCTCCACTCAGAATATTATACTCATCTAAATAAGTATATTTATTTTTTTCATCTATACATCTTTCTAAAATGCTCTCAATATCTGGAAATTCTTCTCTTGATAGTTGTCTGATTATTCTTGTTTTAGCTGGAACTTCTAAAAAGATTGGGATAACTCTAATTTTTTTGGACTCATATGCAATAGCTCCCTCAATTTCTTGAAGGGACATAAACTCTACCATTTGCTCCACAGCATCTTCATCAAAGGCTCCAACATTAATATCCTTCTCTAGAGAATCTATATGTGTTGCATAAGCCCACTCTCCAAAAAAGTTCATTTCAAGATAATTGTTTTGATTATCTAAGAAATCATTACACAGGGAATCCTTATCAACAAAGAGATAGGGGTTTCCTTGAGATTCCCCATCTCTCATAGGTCTAGTAGAAAATCTTTTAATTCTATGAATTTCTTGTTGCTCAAGAAAGTTACAAAGAGTATCCTTTCCAGAACCACTCTTTCCTAGTATTGCTAAAACTGTTTTCATATTATCTTTCCCTTCTAAGTTTTAGTTTTCCATCAGAAGAAATATCTTCTATTAGATATAGGTTTTCTACTTTTGTATGAGCATAAGTTTTTAGAACAAATTCAGAGCCTCTACGATAACCAGTAAGGAGTAGCTTTCTTCCTTTTGAAAACCAAGATTTTTCTAATATTTTCTTTACTCCATCCGAGTTCTTTTCAGAAAGTTGCTTGTCATAGTGGGCGAACTGTTCAGGTCTAAATTTTACATAAACAACACCACTTGGAGTTAGAATTGAGAGAGTGCTTTTTGTTTTATCTTTTCCAAGAATTGTACCTACTATTGAATATGTTTTAAAATATACAATTTTCTTATTGTATTTAAATATTGTCTTATCCACTTCTGGGTCTTCTGGAAGAGAATCAAAGCTAGAAACTCCATAATATTTATTGTCAATTTTGTCTAATTCATGATAAGAATCATAGAATGATACAGAGTCCATTTCCCAAGAAGCTATGTTTCCAGAAGCATATTTGTTCCACTCTTCCATAAATTCTACATTTGCAAGAGCATCAATAATCTTTTCTCTGTTTGTTGAGAGCCAGGCCCTAAGTTTTTCAATATCTCTTTCATAGAGTCTATCCCAAATACGACACTCTATTGCCTCTACATTTGAAGAAATAGAAAGATGTTTCTCGTCATATCTACTAGAATAATACTCTCTTGCTCGATCATCCAATAAGTAATACCCATTCTTTTTAAGAGTTTTTAGATATCTATTGAATTCAAATAGAGATAGTTCAGAAGATATTTCTGAGACATCTTTAAACTTGCCACTCTCAATAATTGAAGGAACTGTTTGCAAGCTAATTCTTTTCTTCTTAGGAGTAATTGATACAATAAAGTCCTTCATTATCTCTACCCTTGTTTTTTCTTTCTCAATAGAGTCGAAGCAACCTCCTTTTATTAGAGAGAACATTGCTGATTTAGTTGGTTTAACTTTTAGAACAAAGTCTTCAACATTTTTATAAGGTCTGTTTTTTATGATAAGGTTTACAACATCATCTCCAACCCCAGTCAGACTTTTTAAACCACACAAGACTCGGTTGTTTTCTAGATCTGGACTAAAGTTAAACTTTGAGAGATTTATGTCTGGAAGAGATACCTTGACCCCTCTAGATTTTATTTGTCCAAGTGCAATAGCAATCTTTGCATAGTCACTTGAGGCATCCTCCCCAGCCCCAGCATTTACAGAAAGACAAGCGGTATTCCAGTAGATTGATGGAAATTTTGAATAGATATTTAGCTCTTGTAGGGCAATTGTTGTATAAGGAGTGGTATGGTTCCTCGAAAACGAATATCCTAGTTGTGGCTCAATGGCAGTATTATATAAGTAATCAATAAAATGTTTCCCTAGTGGGCTTCTTGAATAAATCATGCTCTTTAGTTTTGGGATTTCGCTCATTAGCTTTTTACCAATAAGCTTCCGTGCATAGTTTGCTTCCGTCAAAGTAAATCCAACTAGACTTGGGTTTATAAGGATTTCCATGAGATCTTCTTGTGTGTTTGGAACGCCAAAAACAGGTAAATAGTGTGGCTCTAGTAAAGCCTGCTCTTCTTTAGAAAGTCCTGCTTTTTCCATTTCTTTGTACCATAGACCAATGTCATTTTTAAAAGCAACAAACTTATCTACTGGAACAGTCCCGTCTTCAAGAGGCATTAGCCTCATTAAACTATTAGCAGATGCTGCCTCAACAAGACTATTAGGCTTTACCTTATGGATTGCCTGTCCTCCTGTAATCGTATCAAACTGGAATAAATTAATTACTTCTCCAGTAGAGGAAGCCTTCCAAATTTCTTCGGAATAGTCTAATACATCTGGATGAAGATATTTATTATAAGTTTCTTTTAGGCTTCCCTGCCATTCAATTAAATTATCTTCGATTAATAGGTCTAAGGCAGTTCTAATTTTATCTAGAGCCTCAATTGTTAAAGCATCATATTTTAAACACCCCATATAGTCTGAGTTCTGCATATCCCATTGAGTAATGAACTGTCCGTTTGGAGCCTTCATTAAAGCATTATTTTCAATGTATCCATTATTAAAAATATAAATCCCAGCCGCATGAATACTTCTTTTGTTTACTAGTCCCTCAATCTTTAAAATAGTCTCTTCTAAATGTTCGTGATTATCTATTTCTTGTTTCAAAGAATAGATTGGCTTTCTATCTTTTTCTGGATTTCCATATAAACAATCTTTTAGTGGCCAAACAAAACCACGCTCTTGCGGAATCATTCCTGTTAGATAAAGACCAATATCACTATCAATTCCAAGTCCTCGGCATGCAGTTAATATTGCAGATTTTGAGCCTTCTGTCCCAAAGGTTGCAATATTTAAAACATTGTTTTCTCCAAAGAACTTTTTTATTGCTTGTAAGATTTGAGCTCTTCGAAGACCCTGAGAATCAAAATCTATGTCGGGAATCTCTGGCCTTTCTTTTGAGATATGTCTCCAATGAGGAAGGCTCCATTGAATAGGATCTAATTGCGTTATTTCTAATAGATAAGCACTTAAAAATCCAGTAACCGATCCACGGGCAACTCCAACAAGACTATTTCCTTCTTTCCATACAAGGTCAATTATTTTTGCCATAGTATTGTAATATGCAGTCATACAAGTTCCTATCTGCTCAGAAATGGCCCACAATTCTTCTGCTTCTAGGTTTAATCTTTCTAGATATACTTCATTAAATAAGTTCTTTTCATATAATTTATTTAGACAAGATGTAATCCAATAATTATCTTGAAGCTCATCACTCATGAGCATTTTCATAATAAATAAATACTTTGAATATTCACTTAAGTGAATTTCTTTTCTAATAGAAATTTTATCTAGACTTATTTTTGGGATTTCCTGTGGAGCGTACAAATCATACGATTCTACTTTGTCTAAAATAGACTTTGTATTCTGAACTAGCTCTTTAAACTCTTCTTCTGAGAAGTCTAAACTAAGATATTCCCAAACCTCTTCCTCTGTCATCATGTACGCTGTTGAATAAAAGTCATCTACCTCTCGCTCACCATCTTTAGAATTTAGAAAGGCTTTATGGACTGCTCTATCTTCTTTCTTTAAATAGTGGGAATCTGTTGCAAAGATTAATGGAATATTAAAATATTTTGATATAGACTTCATTCGTCTATTTACTATTCTTTGTTCTTCTGCAGTATTTGGAGCGATTTCTAAATATAAATTATCTTCTCCAAAACAGCTTATTAAATATCCGATGAAAGAAGCTATTTTTTGTTTCCAAAAAAGAACTTCATCTTCTTCTCCAACAGCCTCTGCTTTATGTAACTTTAGAATGTATTGTGGCAACTCTCCACCAATACAAGCTGTAGTTGCTATTAAAGTGTTTGGATATTTTGAGCAAACATTGTGCAACTCTTCTTTTGTAATAGGAACTCTTTCCATTCCTCTATCAAAATAAGAGTTCTTCCATGCAATACTAGACAGCTCTCGCAATGCTTTATGGCCTAGCTTGTTTTTTGCAAGAATTAAAAAGTGTGGATATTTTATTCCCATATCTCTTTTTTCTACTAGATAGGGTTCATTTCCAAGTATTAGTTTAAAATCTTTGTCTTTATAGTTTTTATTAAAATGTTTGATTGCCTCTACATGAGCAGATAAAACTTCATGGTCTGTTATAGCAACTCCAGAGAGACCTAGCTCATAAGCCCTGTCTATAAGATCTGTTGGCTTTATAATTGCATCTGGAAGACGGAGGTTTGAATAATGAGTATGATTGTGCGTAGATACATAGGACACGTAGATATCCTCCTAACTTTATTTTATAATATAATTATAAAATTTATTAGAGAGAATGTCAATAGCTAATTTTGGGAAAATTGATAACTATTTTTATCAAACTCTTTTGGGATTCTTTTTTTATTTGTATATAGCAGGAATGAGAGCCGAACCACGCTACTTTTCGATTTACCCTTTTACTATTACAAGTTTATCAATTGCTCTAGTACATGCCGTGTAGAGCCATCTAGAGTGAAAGTCCCTGTTTAGAACTTCTTCAAAAACTAAAAGGTTGTTATATTGACTTCCTTGGCTCTTATGAGTTGTAATTGCGTATCCATAGTCAAACTCTATTAGATTATTTTTTTGGTACTTGTTTGGAGCTGGTCTTGTTTCTCCAGTTATATTGCAAAGGTTTCCTACTATATTCTTGAATTCTTCTCCATTGAAGTCTGTTTTAAAATTCATATAGATATTTTTAGATGTCTTATCTTTTATTCTAACTATATTTCCTGTGGTTCCATTTACAAGGGGAGTGCCCTCTTCAGAAAATTTTTCCCAATAGTTTTTCAAAATAATTATCTTGTCTTCTTTTTCGGGGCTAAAATAATCTTCTCTTCCTAGAGACTCTCTGATTGTTTTATTTAGGCTTTTTCGAGTATTGTTATATCCACACAGAATTTGATCTGCCCAGTGAAACATGCCATCAACAACCTCGCTTCTCTTGATTACTTGCACATTTGAATTTTTTTGTAAGACCAGTGGCTTGCCATCTCGAATATCCATAGAAAGTTTAATTATTGGATTTTCTTCTGCTTGTCGCATGATTTGGTCTAAAAAGATGTTTGGTCTTTGTAGTAGCCTATTGTCCTCTCCTATTGGAGGAAGCTGTCCTGGATCTCCAAGTCCGATAACTGGAATTCTATGTTTTAAAATTGTCTTGATTAGATCCATGCTAACCATAGATATTTCATCTATTACAATTAAAGAGTAGCTTTCATCGAGCTCTTTTTTAGGGAGTTGGATTAATTCCCCTTGTTTATTCCTTACTACGGTATAGAAAGTAGAATGAATTGTTTTTGCTGGAATTCCTCTCTGCTGAAGAACCAATGATGCTTTTCCAGTGAAAGTTACAAATGCTACTTCATCCAGCTTTAAACCAAGAGCCTCAATAATTTTAGTTACAACAACGGTTTTCCCTGTGCCAGCGTATCCAGCGATAATAGTGAGAGGCTCACTGTTTAGGTAAGCCTCTTTAGAAATAGATATTGCTTTTTCTTGTTGAGAAGTCAGAATCATATAATCATCCTTTTTTAAATTAAGTTAGTTCGTACCATCCAAGAATTGCAGCAACTTTTACAGAAGGAGAAAAACTACTAACTGCAAGAGTAAGAGTTTCTGTTGTGTAGGTGCTTTCAGAGGCTAGTGCTCTTGACAACTGATAGTTAAAATTGTCTTTTCCAAAAAGTCCAATGGTTGTTTTTTGATAAAGAAACCCTTGTTGAACAATTTGTCCTTCCGCAATGCCTGTGCTAGAAGTATCTACATCTACGCTTCCGTGTCCATCAGATATAAAATTGCTTCCTATTAATGTTCCATTTTTAATTAAATAGTATCTAAGATTATCTGAAGTATTTACTATTAAATCTATCTGAGCTGGTACAATAATTGCGTCTGGTCTAGAGGAGTTGAGCTTAATTGTTATTAGAGGATAAATAACTCCTGCAGTAGAAAGTGATTTCATTTCAGTAGAAGTATTTCCTCCTACTGTAGAAAAGAATAAGTCTGATTTTAAGTCATATCCACCCTCACTAATAACAGTTGAGCAAATTTGTTTTGCTACTGAGGATGATTGACTTGCCCCAATATTCTCAATTTCAAATCTAATAGGCAGATTCGCTGTCGTCATATACACAGATTCAATAATGTTTGCATGGTGAAAAGTATGACAGAGAATAAATTTTCCATTGATAATAAATCCAGTTCTAACAGATCCCACTCCTAGCCACTCAATATCCATCCAAAGAATTTGAGCTTTAGAGATGTCTAGTGTGATGCCTGAAGGTCCAGTCCCGTCCATTTTATCAATGTTCCAATCCTCTTGCTTTATCTTGGTTTCAACAACGAATCCAGAAGAAAAGCTTCGTTGAACAAGCGATAAATCCATCTCTCCCAGCTCAAGGAAAAATCCATTATATGAATTAAAGTATCCAATTCTTTGTCTTAGTCCTAATTTTTTACTTGAAAATTTAAAGCTATTCATAATCAACAAGCTCTTGCCAGGCTGATATGGAAATACTTTTCTACTTTCTCTAATAACTTTTTGTCCACTAGAGACCCCAACTGAGAGATTATAAGAGCTTTCATTTTGAATATACTCTGCAGCTGCTCCAGAGGATGCATATGTAGAAAACTCTTGGTGATCGTAGTACCTAGATTTTGTATCAAATAAAGTAAAGGGGGAGCTCGTTCTCTGCCTTCCAAAAGCATCAAAAGAGGCACTGTCTGTTGAACCTCCTGTAACAGAGACTCTTATAGATTGATTTTCTGAATCAACAACGTCAATCCTCTTATCATTTGTATCTATAAAATATGCACTTTGAGGAGGATAGCTTGCTATTTTTTCTGACATGGACATTTTAAATTCTCCTTAGAAATAGTATTGTTGCTTTCTTTTTATTGAAAAATCAACTATTTGAACTTGGGCGGAAACCTCTCCATTCCATTCATTTGAAGAGAACTTTCCAATAACATCGATTTCAACGAATCCTTCAGAAAGTAAGGATTCATACTCTTCTTGAGAAGAGCCAAACTTAATAAGTGTAATATCCTTTGTTTCTATCTTTAGTGTTTTGCTTGGAAGCAACAAGTTTGTATTTTTGCTATAAACCTTAATTCCTTTTACCAAGAATAGTGGTTCTTCAAATCCCTTGCCCCAAAAGCTTTCCATATTTGCAATTTCAAAAATATCAGACTTATCTAAGTCTAGGTAGTCAAATGAGTAGTCTAATAAATATACTGGGTCAAAGTCAATGTCTTTTAATTTTTCATTTGAATACTGTAAAAACTTATCTAAATTTTCTTTTTTAAAGGAAACTCCAAAGGCAGATGAGTGTCCTTCTGCATACTCTGCAAGACCACTACTGGATATAAAATCTTTGAAGTCCTTAAGTTCTGACTTCTCATAGCCCCTAGCAGATCCACTAAAAGTATCTTGTGTAGAATTTTCTCTTAGCATAAGAACTGGTTTTTTATATTGAGAAACAAGTTTATTCGCAATCAAACCAGAAAGATTTTTATTCTCTTCTTCGGCAATTAGAGCAATGATTTTATTATCATTAAGATTTTTTTCTGAAATCTGCTCTATTGCCTTTTGAAATTCAGAGTCTCTAATTTTAGTTTGTCTATTTTTTATATTTGTACAGACTCGAAGCCCTAGCTCCAATAGCATTTCGGTAGCATCTTTTTTTGCCCCTCTTTTAGATGAAGGAATCCTCTCTATTGCTATTTTTGAAATAAGGCTTTTAAATAGAATTTCTTTTTCTTCTTGTGTTCCTACTCGAATAACTGCATTAATTAGAGGGGCAATGTAAAATCCTATTGTTGTTTGATTGATCTTTCCTCTCGTAGAAAAAGATTGTTTTTCTAGCATAGCCTTCAAAAAAGGATTTCTAATATTTTCTAATCCTTGATTTATGAGCTTTTTAGTTTCTGGACTCCTTGTATCAACCATATCTGCAATCATTCCTAAAGCAACTAGGTCTAAATACTTTTTTGAAAACTCTACTTTATAAATCTTATCTAGTAGGCTAATAAATTTATATACAATTCCTACTCCGCTTAACTCTTTATTTGGGTAGTCATCTAACTGAGGATTTACAACAGTAGCATAAGGACTTCTCTCTTTTGCTTCATGATGGTCTAGAACCAAAATAGAAACTCCACTTTCAGACAAGACTTTGTGTTCTTCTAATTGACCAGAGCCTGCATCAGGAACTATTAAAAAATCAATTCCTAATTCTTGAACCCTCTCTATAATATTTTGGGTTATTCCATGTTCTTTCCCCGGATGGATGAAAATTGTTAAATCAACTTCTAATTCTAAATCATTTATATAGTTTATTAAAACTGCACTAGAAGTATATCCATCTGTATCGCTGTCGATAATAATTCCAACTTTTTTAGAAATTTTTTCTTGAAATAGCTTCGCTGCTTCAGTTAAATAGTCTAGTTTCTCAAGGCTAAATTCTTTTATTTCTTTAGGATTGTAGAACATTGAAACTTTTTCCTTTGGAACTCCCCTATTTTCAAAAATTTTATCAAATAAAGGACAATCTAAATCGCTGATAAACCTGTATTTCATTGTCATAACATTTCTCCTAAGTATATTCTATTTTTATAGAGGAAGTCAAATACCTCTTCTCCTTTGTCCACTGGACTATCTTTGTAATCAAGTTTGTTATAAAGGTCTACAATAAAACTAAAATAAATATCCCCTTTGTATTTATTATACATTTTACTAAAAGTTTCCATCTGTCTTATAAATAGAGAGTCGCCTTCTTCTAAAAACTCTTTGTCAAAGGCAACAACAATTTCTTTAACTCCGAGTTCCTTCAGCAAGTCTATTTGATAGCTTGAAATATTTGAGCCGCAACAAGATAATGCAATGCTGTTTTCATATTTATCAAGATATATTACGCTTTTTTCCCCTTCAAAGACAATGGCTTTCTTTTCTTTTTTTATGTTTTCTTTATTCAAGTGTATTCCATATAAATTATATGATAGAGCATGGGGATACGAAATTCCATTTATATAAGCTGGCCTATACTTACCAAGATGAGAGTCTTCTTCTGCAAGGATTCTTTGTCTAATTCCAACTAATTCTCCATTTATATTATAATGAGGAATTATAACTGTGGATGAAACTGGATTTACTCTTATATTATAACGTTCTAAAGATAGTTTGTCAATCCCTTCCTTGTGCCAGTCGTAAATTATGTAAAAAGGAAGTCTGTCTATTATCTTATCCTCGTAAATAGACAATTCTTTTTTCTCTAAAGACTCTTCTCTAAAAAACACTTCTTCTTTAGGAGGCTCAGGATCTATAAAAAATATTCCAAGGGTTTTAGAAATCCATCTGGATGCCTCGCTAAAAGAAAAAGAGAGTCCTTTTTGTTGGTGGTTTTTTATTACCAAAGAAAAGATGTCAAAAGACTCACAACATTCTGTATAGCACTTAAACAGTTTTGACTCTTTATAGTAATATAATTTTTTACTTCCCTCTTCAAGATTATGACAGACAGTATCAAAGATTAGTGCATTTCCCGAATCAATGTAGCTAGAGGAGCCAAGAACCGATAATAGCCTTACAATCTCTGAGTCCGTGAGAGATTGTTTTTGACTTAAAAAACTCATGCAAAACTTTTTCTTTCTGCTGGCTGTTTTACTTTTATTTGAATATTCTCTATATTGATTGGCTTGTAATTATCGTCTGTAAGAAAGAGGGGCTCCACTCTACAGGTTCCAAGATCTGCTTTGCACCAAAGTTTAACGGACTTGTATTTTCCTCGACGATTCTTATATATATGATGGACAAGATTTGGCATTGGAATTTTGTTTTCAGAAACAAGTTCTGATAACGCCTCTACGTCTGTTTGGGAAACGGGCAGGCTCACTGTTCCAAAGTCAATTTTGTCCGCAATTGCCTTTGCTCCTCTAAGTACGTTCTGATTAGAAGTTTCTCTTTCTTCCCAACTTCCATTTACTTGCGTTGCAGAGATAATAAAGATGCCAAGTTCATTGCATAAGTCTTTTAATTTTATTGCTAACATGAATAAAATATTATCTTCTCGAAGATTCATTCCTTTTGTTCTTTGGGATATTTCTTCTAGTATCTTTAGAGAAGTGTGAATATAGTCCATACAGACATACTTTGTTTGATTCTCATATACAGACTTTCTTATTGTAGACTCTATATCTCTCAGAGAAAAATCTGGTAAGTGTTCTATTCTAAGTTTAGATTCTTGTAGAATTTTTCCTGCCTTAAGCACTCGCTCTTCTTCTTCTTTAGAGTAGTTTCCATTTAAAATAACATCTTCTTGAACATTGCTTAGAAAGGCTAGGGCCATCGTTTGAATCTCTTCAGATTCTAACTCTGTTGTGATGAAGAGGGTTGGCTCCTTTGCTCCAGACTCAACCCAAGAGTCTTTAAAGATTGTTCCACAACTAAAAGAGCAGGCATGGGAGAGCAACTGTCTACTTTTTCCGGCTCCTGTTGGGGCTGAGATTAGATAGAATTTTTTTAATCTAGCTCCACGAGTCACTGAATTTATCAAGTCTCCATAAAGGGGAATTCCAACTTCAGGGGTTTCTTTTAGTCTTTCTATTAATTCAAATACGCCTTCTCCTGCATGGACAGATTCAGTTGAGAGGTCTCCCATATAAGAGAGCTTAATCTCTTCAATCTTTTTATCAATTCTTGAAACAATTTCTTCAATAGAAGAACTGTCTAAAAGTTCATTTTGTTTCTGGATGGAAGTGGGATCTGATGTATTTAAATTATATATCCAAGAAACATCTACTCCATGATTATCAAATGCTCGAAGAATTGAGAATTTTTTTAGTCTATTATAGTAGTAGTCAAAGAGGTTGTGGTCGCTCTTTTCTGCAAGAGACTCAAGAAGTTCGTTTCCATTACTTTTATCATACAGTGTCTTATAGACTGGTCTGGAAGAGAGGTAGTTCTCTATTGAAGAAGATGAAACTTGTGTTGCCCCTTCAACTGCCATGTTATGAATAGAGGTAAAAATTACTCTATGAATGGGACTAGAGAAGTCATCTGGATATAACTTATATCTTTCATCAAGAACTAAGATTGAGGGGTTTTTGTAGACAGCTCCTATAATATGCTCAGCTGACATTTCTTCGTAGTACTGCTTCACTAGAAACTCTCCTTTCTATAAGAAGTTCAAATCAAAAGATTTCTTTTTAGTCCCAGTTTTATGTGGAGGAAGTATCTCGACTTCTTTAATGTTATATAAAAGAGTTCCTTGTGCGTTGGACTTTGCCTTATTTAACTTTTCATAATATTTTTTTGCCTCTTTATAGTAGAAGGGGGTGATTCCAATTCCATCTGCATTTTTAAAACTTAATTTTTTGATAGAAAAAACATAGTATAGAGTTCTGGCAATTCCATTTAAAGTATAGTTATATTCTTCTTGATACTTTTTAACTTGTTGCTGAACAGCTCCCCAGTTTACCTCATTTTTACCGAATACATGGAGAAGGACTTCGTTTAGTTTTTTTCTTTCTTCATTTTCTAGCAAAAACAAGTCTTCGCATTTTTTGTGTGCATAACGCTGTCCAACTTGAACAAAAGGATCTACTTGTCTATTTATTTTTTCTGAGCATCTAATACACTTTACGCTTCTCATTTTTCATCTCCTAAATATAAAAAGGGAGGAGATTCCTCTCCTCCCTAAATTTTAAGCCAAATCTTTTAGGTCAAAGATAATAATATCTAAAAGCCCAACTTGATTTCTTGTAAGTTCTGTTGCTTTTTTGCCGATTCCCAAATGAGACTCTACAACTTGTTCAATCAATGGTTTATATTTTTTAGCATTTTTTTCCATTAAAGAATTTACCGTCGAAAGAAACTCTGCCATTAAAACATCAAAATCTAAAGCAACGATATTTTTTGTATTAATATCATCTTTCTTCGAGGAAAGTGTTGCTCCAGTTTCTTCAGATTCCTTCTCAATTGCATCTTTGATTGCTCCAACTAGATTCTCATAGCTAAATTCAATTACATCTGGAGTATGTTTGAATCTGCTACCTGCCTCAAAGCGAGGAGTTCCACGCATAAAGAGCATTGTCTTAGAACCTTCATCTGTGTCAACAGAACGACTATATGCAATGATATCACACATACGAGTAGTAATTAGACGAGCTTTTGAAGGCAGCGTTGGAATGATTTTATTATATTCATCTCCATTCTCATCCTTAAAGACCTTGTCTGTTGAGTGAGAAATGAGAACCAAGCCATAGTCTTGTTGAACGATTGACCGCAACTTTGAATCAAACTCTTTTGCTACTCTTGCATATCCAGCACCATAAGGAATGTCACCAACAGTATCCACTCCAGCTTGAGCACAAATATATTGCTCACACAACTCATAGGCTAAGTCTGCTGTATCTACTGCTATTGTACTAAACTTATCTTTAACTGTTTGATCCTTTAGTTGTCGAAGAACCTTCAAGAAATCCGACCAAGTGTTAATAGGAACTGCAAATACTCCAGCAAGAGTTGCATAACCTTTCTCAAAAGCAAGAAGAAGTGTCTTAGGAAACTTCGTTGCTGCAGTTGTCTTACCTGACTTTGGCTCTCCATAGAACATTACAGAATATCCTCTTAAATCAGTACTGACCTTATGGGGTTCTAAATTTAGCAAATCTAACATTTTTATTAGCTCTCCTTTTATTTGGGAATTTTTATATTAGTTAGGGGGAGGGCCCCCTAACTTCTAATTCTCTGTTCCAGTTCCTTGAAGCTGTGGCACAACTTGATTCCGAATTTCTTCTACTAAAGTTGCTACTACACCATACTCCATTTTTGAAAGACCACTTAAGATAATATTTACTTGTTCAAGAGTAATATTTACTTGAACTTTCTTTTCATTTGGATTAGACATTATTTTATCTCCTTTTTAGAAATTGAAGGTTGCTTTCTTAGGTGCAGAAGTAGTTGCAGATGGCTTCGTAATAGAAGATGTTTTTGCAGCGTCCTTAGAGGATGCTTCTTTTTCTGCTAAAACTAGGTTTCGAGCTTGAATTGCAGAAGTTAACTCTTCTTGGCTCAAATCCTCTTCTTCATATGGAAGGGAGTTTGCTCCTGTAATTAGAAACTCTTTTCGATTGTAGGTTGATTTTACAACTCGGTCTCCACCAAACGCACTAGACTCAATCTTCTCATTTACAATTGCTCTTGATACTTGTGTTCCCCAAACTTTTGTAAAGGTTCCTGGCTCCATGTCACTAAAGAATCGAACGCCTTCCTTGTTTTCAACAACAAATCGAACTGCTAATGCATGACCTCGATAGTTAAAAATAAGTCCATTTACAACACAGCGACCTGTCTCTTCTTCTCGTAAAATTTCAGGCTGAACATTTTTAATTACAATATCTACTTCAAATTCAGACTTTGGATCTACTTGATTTACGATATTTACATATCCACCTGAGTTAATTAGACTAGAAACCAACTGTCCTTCTGTATTTGTCCAATCATTCAACTCTAAAGCAGAGCTAACTTTTAACTTAGTTGGGTTTTCTGAGCCATCCATCACAGTATTGCCGTCTTCATAAAGCTTTAACAATGTCTGGTATTTTTTATTTTGGTCGCCCTTAGAAGTTTTTTCTTGTTCAAATACATCAACTGTTACAACATTTCCATTGCCAGTATCAATTTGAAGCTTGCCTGCTACGTAATCAATACCTTTTTTAGTTACTCCTGCACGCAATGTTTTTTCAACAAGAATTCCCTCGATTAAACTTCTATTGATCATCTTTTTCATTTTTTAGTATTCTCCCTTTTATAGTAAGTCTCTTTGAATGTCTGAAAAACTATCCCCATAGGTGAACCCAATGATTCTAACAGAAGGATTTCTAATTAGCTCTAGAGAATCAGAGTAGTTTTCGACGAAATATTTCTGTTTTATTTCTACATTTTCAATTGAATTGATAATGATTTCTGGTTGAATCATATCAGGCAATTCAACTTTTATTCCAAAAAACTGTGCATCAGTTCTTTTTGCTACTTCTAAAGCTGTCTTTAGATTTTCTAACGTGAGTGTCATTTAGACTCCTTCTTTTTTAGGCTTGGTATCTGCCCAGATTTTCATGCACTTATCAAAAATTTCATTTCTTTCATACACCCAAAAAGTCTTGCCATTTGAATGAACCCCTTTGCTCATTGCTCGAAGCCCATTTGCCTTTAAAAAGCGATGGAAGTTAATTGAGAAGCATTGAAAAAACTTTTTTTGATTTGTCATATTGAATCCTCCCAAATTGATTTATTATTCTTTATTAACAACTTATAAATATATTATAATATATTTTATCAAGTTTGTCAAGTGTTTTCCTTGCTGGCCCTTTGTTGAATTTCTTTTGCAATTGCAACTGCTTGTTTCTGTGGATATCCATCTTTGATAAGCTGTTCAATATTTTTTTGAACAGCTTTATCAGACTTAGATTTGATTAAAGGCATTATAGTTTAAAGTTTGCATCCCAGAGTAATAGAATCTCTGGATTTCCATCAGATAACTTTGCCTTATCGAAGAAAGAGAGGGCCTCTGCTTCTTCTGCCTCTTGAATTTTAATCATGCCCATAATAAAGTCATAAGTAATTAGATCGCTTTCTGTAAGAGCTGACACAGCAATAGTCTTTAGTTTTGAAGTAGTCTCTTTTTCAGTTGTTAGATATAAATTGGCGACATCAAAAATGTCTGAGTATTGAAAAGTAAATTCTGGAATTGAGTATCCTAGGACACGCTCATTGCGATCAACAATATATTTTCTAATCATTTGTTGATGAGATTGTTCCTCTAAAACTTGGTTTGAAAAGAAGTGATCTCCAATATTGTCTAATCCAATATTTTTTAGCTCTGCCCCAATTAGAGCATACTTTTGAGCGTTTAAACCTTCATGAGCGATTTGTTTATTGAGCATATCTAAAATTTTTGCTGAAATTTGCATATTTTTTTCTCCCCTATAAATTATTGGTTTTCAAAATAAAAATCTTCATTTTTGATCGGCTCTACGATTGCCATTTTATATGAGTTTCCCTTCATTGAAAAGAAATCATGAGACTTTGAGCTAGTGCTAAGTCCGTTGAGAACAACTGGATTGATCTCTTCTTCTGCAAAGAAGGAGTCTAGCCCGAGGTTGTTTAGTGCTTTATTAGCATTGTATCTAAGAAACTTCTTTACATCATGAGAGAGCCCCAATTCATCATAAACCTCATGAGTATATCCAACTTCATTTGAATATAGTTCTGTTAGCAATGAAAGAGTAAATCTTTTTAGCTCTTCTTGAACCTGTTCTGTTTGTTTTGAGAACAGCTCTTGTGCTAGTTTTCCAACGTATGAACCATGGATTGCTTCGTCTCGAATTATTAGATTGATAATTTCTCCACTTTGCATAAGCTTACCTTGTCCATAGCATAGTAGAGGATAATAAAAACCACTATAGAAAAGAAAGCTTTCCAAGAACACTGAGGCAACCATAGCCTTGTATAAGTCAATTTCTGTTCCATCTATCGTTTTATTATATAGATTAGAAACAGTGTTGGCTTTAAACTGTAAAAACTTATTTCCCTTTACCCATTCAAAAAGCTCTCTAATTTCTTCTGTTGATGCAAGGGTCATAAAAATATTTGAATATGACTTTGCATGAACAGCGTTTTCCATCATTCCCATAAAAGATAGAACAGCTTTCTTTTGGTGTCCCTCTACTTTTTGCATAATAAGTGGCATTCCAACATTTCCTTGCTCAGTATCTAAAAGAGTAAGTCCAGCCAATGCTTTTTTATAGACCTCTTTTTCTTTTAGAGATAGAGCTTTCCAAGAGAGAATATCCCCGTTTAGAGAAATTTCTTCTGGGAGCCAGAACTGCCTTACATTTTGCTCATAAAACATTTGAGTATATGAGTCTTCTGAGACAGACCAGTCTGCAGCACTATAAACCATAAAATCCTCCTTAAAGCCTATTTTGTTTAGAATCTATTTCTATGTACCAATTACAAATGGTTGTATAGAGGTGGTCCTTTGTGTTAGTGGGACAGGGGGCCTTTTCGGGTTTCTTAAAAAGCTTTGTCGAAACAACCCCTGCTAAAAAGTAATTTTTTTCCCACCCATCAAGTTCCTCCCACATTCTCCTCTCCTCTCCTATAGAAGAGGAGTAGATCCTGTTTATTTCGTATATTAGCTTTGCAATATCTTTTTCAGAAACTTGAATGCTAATAGAAAATCCCCCTTTAGACTACGCAGGAAATACAGGCATCCTGACTAGTATCTTTTGTCCTTGCATAGTATAAAGTTTTTATTCCCTTATGATGAGCATAAAGGTCAATTTTTGTTAAATCTCGAGTTGTCATTTGATCGTTTAGGAAGAGAGTAAAACTGATTCCTTGATCAACGTGATTTTGAATTGTTGCAATCATATCAACAACATTAAACATATTCATGTTGTATGCCTCAGTATAGAAGAACCAATTTTCTTCGCTTAAAAAAGGCATGGGATAATAAGTTTTCGATTTTCCATAGGTTCTTTGTTCAATATGCTCCATTATAGGCATAACTCCAGCGGTTGCTGAGTTTACATATGAAATAGATCCTGTTGGAGCAATCGCCATCCGATAACTGTGATAGACTCCATGCTCTTGAACCTTTTTCTTTAGAGTCTCCCAGTCTTCCTTAGAAGGAATTTTAACTCCATCAAAAAGAGCTAAAACTTTTTTAGAAATAGGAAAATAATTTTTACATAAATACTTATCAAAATACGTTCCATCTTTGTATGTAGAGCCTTCAAATCCATAGTAGGTTTGACCTCTTTCTTTTGCAATTTCACAAGATCTCTCTAGTGAGTAGAAGTTCATCATCATAAAGAATGTATCTGCAAACTCTCTACCTTCTGCCCCTTGATACATTATTTTATTTTTTGCCAAGTATCCATGCAGATTCATTGCCCCTAGTCCAATAGAATGAGATGTTGAATTTGCCCTAGAGACTGCTGGAGCATTTTTAATATTTGTGCTATCGCTAACAAATGTTAAGGCATCAACAGCGAGCTTTACTGATTTTTCAATATTTTTATTTTCCATTGCATTTGCGATATTAATGGAGCCAAGATTACAAGAAATATCAAGGCCAATAAAATCTTCTTCGCCATAGTCAGCATATTCAGAAGCAATTGAGTACTGAAGAATTTCTGAACATAGGTTAGAAAACTTGACATGCGAGACATTGTTATTAGCATGAACTGAGTTTACATTATCTTGAAACATAATATATGGATACCCAGACTCATATCTCATTACAGATAACTTTTCTAATAGTTTCCTTGGATCAATCTTATCCTTACGAACCCTAGGATTGTCTACAAGCTCTTCATACATCTCAGAAATATTCATTTCGTCAAGGTGAATTCCATATTCTTTATAAACTGTATGGGGATAAAAAACGCACATATCTACGTCTTCTCTTGCCAGCTCAATCATTTTGTCTGGAATAACAACTCCAATAGAGAGGGTTTTGACTCGGAAATCTTCATCTGCATTTATCTTTTTTGTTTCAAGAAAGTCTAAGATGTCTGCATGAAATACATTTAGATAGGCAGCCCCACTCCCTTGTCTTTGGCCCATCTGGTCTGCATATCTAAAAGCATTGTCAAGAAGTTTCATTACTCCTACAACACCCTTAGTAGCATTTTGAACACCTTTAATAGCCTCTCCTTTTGCACGAATTTTAGATAACGAGAGCCCTACGCCTCCACCTAATTTAGATAACTGCATAGAAGTTTCAACTGCTTTTGCAATATCATTCAGGGTGTCATTTACCTCTAAAAGGAAGCAACTGACCATTTCTCCTCTACGACTTCTACCAGCATTTAACATTGTTGGAGTTGCAGGCTGAAACTCTTGATTGATAAAAATTTCAATTAAAGATTTAGCCTTTTCAAAATCGCCATCTGCAATATAAAGAGCCATGATAGATAATCTATCTTCGTATCTCTCTAGAATTTTTTGCTTGTCATTTGTCTTCAGTGCATAATCATTATAAAACTTATAGGCACTCATATAAGATGGGAACCTAAACTTTTTAGCGTACGCAATTTTAAAGATAGCCTTTACTTGCTCAAAAGAATATTTTTCTAAGAATTCCTTTTCATAGTAGTCATTTTCAATCAAGTAGTCTATCTTTTCTTTTAGATTGTGAAAGAACACTGTATTCTGATTTATATTGTCAATAAAATAACTTTTTACAGCATCCTTATCTTTATTGAACTGAAACTGACCATTTTTCTTAATCATTATTTCATTATTATATTTAATATAATTTGGAACTGTCAATTTTTTTCATCCTCTCTTTAAACATCTCTATATCTCTGTCTGTTCCAGATAGTTCAAAACTAAGAATATTTGGAACTTTATATTTTTGAGAGATTTTAAAACCTGCTCTTGCAAAATTTTCTCCCCAAACTCTATTTCCAGAAGAGGCAACTCCTTTTAGGAAGTGCCAATTCTCTTCTAAAAATTTTTCTGTTGTTTGAGGAATGTTTCCAAAACCTATTGTATAAGTAATTATAACAAAACTTTCTGAAACTGTCAAGTTATTTTCTAGGCGAACCAGTCTAAAGGAATCGCCTAGCCTAGAAACAAATCTTTCTACATTACCAGTTAAAGAGTCGTATACTATCATCATTACTTACTACCTAATTCATTTAACATATCACAATATTTATTGGCAGACTTTCTATCTAAGAATTCTAGTTTTAGGCCTGCTGTGCCCTCAAAGCTCTTATCGATATCACAGGTGTACCATTCTCTATAAACCCTAACTTTTTCTCCAAAGTGTTCGTCTAGAAAAGAGAAAAATTCCATTGCGTTTTTAACCCCAATTCTAGCAACCTGCAAGAGCCACTCTTCTTTAAATCGATACTTGGTATGGTATACTATAAAGGTTTTATTTTTCTGAGACTCTACTTTAAACATACTTCATCCCCCTAGTCAGATTCTTTAGAAGTCTTTTTTCTGCCTTCTTTAATTGGTCGAAATAGCTGGGTTTTTTGATTGGAAATAGGACGGGCAGTTCCAGAGATAAATGTTTTGAATAATGGGGATTTGATAATATGCTCTATTTGAGCGTCATAAAAAGCAACTTCTTCTTTCGCCTTACTCCATCTATCAACATGAACTCCCATGACTTTTCCTCCTAAGATTTTTCTTCTGTTGAGCCAAGAGCTTCTAATAGTTGTGAATCTAACATTTCTTCAGTAAGCTCTTGCCAGTTAATTTT